>VOFB01003117.1_pt1 | contig 62119 bp, 98 predicted proteins | sample 5384141 | NCBI WGS metagenome assembly VOFB01 (sample SAMN12384721, study PRJNA508395) | human gut metagenome | isolation source: healthy gut A | host: Homo sapiens
CAGGATGAGACCGGACCATTACCGAAGGCACTCTGGACTGCAAAGAAACTGTTGTGCTGGACGAGCTGTTTGAAGCACAGGTTCCAAAGGCTTTCCGCCTCCTTTACCGCCGCGCTGGAGGATCACAACGCCACTTTCACCGCTATTGCCGCGAAGTTTACTGATCCCGCACCTTGGCGCCGAAAAACAGCCCTCTTTCCAGCTGCAATTAAGTGGTCCGGCGCCACTTCGAAGACCAGGGGTACTTAAGCATTCTCGGCGCAGCGGAATTTGTGATGCCTGCATCGGGATCCATACCTGCAAGAGGCTTTGTATGAGTACAGCCGCACAACCGGTACTGCTTGGCCCACAGTGACATGCCGCTGGCGCCGGGCGGTTGCCCGTCTGCATCCCAGTAGCGCTGATCCTGCTGCAGGATAATATCCGCAAAGGCTGCCCCGCTACGCTTCGTTATTTCAAAGAGCAGGGCGTCGTCTGCAAGGTGATTTCCGGGCGACAGCGTGAAACCGTTTCGGCATCGCCTGCCGGGCGGTGTTGAAAACTGGGGACAAGGCTGTGGATATGTCCCAGGTATCCAAAAGGAATTGCTGAAGCCGCAGAAAAATACACCGTATTCGGCCGCGTGACCCCAGAGCAGAAAAACTGTTGGTGAAAGCTCTGCAAAGAAAGGCCACACAGTGGCCATGACCGGCGACGGCGTCAATGATGTGATGGCTCAAAGAGGCCGACTGCGGCATTGCCGTGCCGGGGCGCCGACGCAGCCCGCAACGTAGCCCAGCTGTACTGCTCAAATCAATTTTGAAGCCCTGCCAAAGTCGTCGCCGAAGGCCGCCGCGCCATTAACAATATTCAGCGCTCCGCCTCTCTTTCCTTGTGAAAACGGTGTACGCCTCGCTGCTGTCCATCGCCTTTTTGTTTATCACGGCGCCTTATCCTTTGAGCCGATCCATTTGACGCTGATCGGCTTTACCACCACCGGCGTTCCTCTGTCGTGCTGGGTCTGCAGCCCAACCACGACCGGGTGCAGGGGCATTTCTAAAAAATGTGCTCACCACCGCTGCTCCTGCGGTATCACCATCGCTCTGGCGGTTCTGATGGCCGTCGTCTGTGGACAGGCCTTCTCTGGATCAGAATCAAGTCGAAGCCCTTTGCGTCCTGCTGACCGGCGGTGCGATTCTGATCCTCCTGTATTACGTCTGCCACCCTGGACACCGGTGCGCGTTGTACTGTTCGGCTCCATGACATTCCTGTTCTTCCTGGGCTACTTCGCTTTCAATACCTTCTTTTTCCATTGCGCGTTTCGTTCCCTCTAGCCTGCTGCTGCTGTTCCTGATTGGCGTTGGAAGCTGGGAAATTTTCCGTGTTCTCTGGCAGCTGTTCCACGGCCAGCGCATTAGCCTGGTGCCGCGGCCAGCAGCGGAGTATGAGCGCACAGCTCCCCGCGGCAAACGAGAAAGCCGCCGTTGATTTTTTACAGAAGGAGCCGAGAAACCATGTCCACCTCCTGTCCGCACTGCGGCGCCGCCATGGACGACGGCAGCCGTTTCTCTGTCTGCGGCCGCCCCATTCCGGCGATGGTGAGGAAGCAACTGTTTTGTTCTCAAACCCGGCACTGCCGTGTCTGGAAGAAACAGACGAGTGCATATCGCCCCCGCCGCGTCTCCGCCTGCTCTTATCGGGCAGCGCGAAAAAACGCCCGCAGCTGCGGCATATGGCGTTTGAGGAAAGTGCGTCTGAGGGGATTATATTGATCCGATTACACCGCCCAGGCAGCGCTGGAAAATTCGCCTGATCTCCCTTCTGGTTGCGGCTGCGGTGCTCTCGGCTCTGGTAGGCGCGTTGTTTGTGCACCAAACCGTGGAGCAGGCCGCTTTACTCCCATAGAAGCCGCCTATGAAAGCCTTGCCCAGGGTTCTCCCGCCGCGCTGCAGGCCGCGTTGTATCCGGACCTTTGCCGCACACTGGAAGATCTGGGATACTTCCGTTCGGATGGATCCTGGTCGGCACAATTGCGCGACTGGGAGGCTGTCTACGGCGCCGCTTTCACCGCAGAACCTGCGCTGCGCCGTGTGCGCTGGATTCGCGGCAGCGCAAAAAAGAAGATTATCTTCGCGCGCTGGAACGCGAATATCTGCTTTCCGCCCGGGGCCATCCTGCTGCTGCAAGTGGACTACACCATGCACATCACCGCTGAAAACGCCGATGCTTCTGTGCGCAAAAAGCGCTTACACAGCTTATTGCGCCGGAAGCTGGTATTTGATGCAGGAAACGTTTTAGATCCGCGGAGGCATCGTGCCTTGCGGATTTTTTTTCGGAAAGGAGTTTCAAATGGGCAAATTTTCCGGTGTGCTGCTGGCCAGTGATTTTGACGACACCCTGGTTCCCACCTCTGCGCTGCGCGCACAGGGGCTTTCTGTTCGAGGGCACGTCTCCAGAAAACTGCGCAGCTCTGACTTATTTTACGGAAAACGGCGGCCGCTTTACCATTTCCACAGGCCGCAGCGCCGCCACGTTTGCTCCCTATGCTGCGCAGCTGCCGCTGAACGCTCCCGCTGTGGTCTCGGGCGGCGGAGCGCTATGATTATTCCACCGGCCGCTACTGTATGATGACGCATCTGCCCCCTGCGCCGCCGCAGATCTGAGCGTGCTTGCGGAGCGTTTCCCCGGCGCCGCACTGGAGCTGTATCACGCAGACGAAACCGTCTGGGTGCTCCATCCTAACGCATGGTCCGAAGAGCACCGACGCACAACACATTCCCGCATGTGCCCGGTCACATCCCTGGATCAGGTGGTCTTTCCGCTGCACAAAGCGCTGTTTGAAGCGCCACCGGAGCAGCTGCTGGCGCTGTGCTCCGCCCCTGCGTACCACAGCGTTAGGTCAGGCCTGTGAGGCTATTTTTGCCGCCCCCACATGCTGGAGCTGACTGCCCGGGGCGCAGATAAGGGCACAGCGCCCTGTTCCTGGCAGGCCGGCCGGGCCTGAAAGCATCCGGCTTATGCGCCGTGGGTGACCATCAGAATGATCTGCCCATGCTGCGCGCCGCACGCTATGCTTTCGCCCCGGAAAACGCGCGGCGGCAGAAGTCCGTTCCTTGCCCGGCATTCGTCTGGTCTGCACTGCCCAAAAGCATAAAATGCGCTGCAAGCAGTTGTGGCCGAGTTGAATCAAATTTTCTCTCCTAATGCCTAAAATAACACCCTATTCTTTGTATAAAAGGCTAAAAAAAGCGAGCGTTTTCCCCGTTTTTCAGGCTCCTTTTTCAAAACCGTTGAAAAACGCTGGAATTCTATGGATTTTATGCTATAATGCTGATAGCATATCTCGAATTTTATCGTAAAGGGATATAACTTATGAATAAGTCTGAACTGATTGAAGCCATGGCCAACACGGCAAGCCTGAGCAAAAGGATGCAGAAGCAGCCTTGAACGCCTATACTGACGTGATCACCGAAGCTCTGAAAAAGGCGACAAGGTCACCCTGGTTGGCTTCGGCACTTATGAGACCCGCAAAGAGCCGCCCGTACCGGCAAGAATCCCCCAAACCGGCGAAGCCATTAAAATCAAGGCGCAAAGTGCCCGCTTTCAAGCCCGGCAAAGCCTTGAAGGACGCTGTCAACGGCGCCAAGTAAAACCGATTAGATATCTGCAGGCGGGCCGCCCTGATATTGGGCGGCCTGCCTGTTTTTTCTCGCGGCGCGCCAGCACTGCAGGTTGAAAATATAGCCTGCCGGGCTGCCGGCAGGGGCCGTATTCTGCATTTGTCGAATCAGTTGCTCACCACGACAATCCGGATTTTCTCACCGATGCTGTCGTAGTAGAGATCCGCAGTGTCAGAAAACGCGGGCCTGGCTAACCGTAACCCACTTGTCCGCCGCAGCGATATAACACGCTACATCGTCCGGCCACCAGATAGGTGTTGCCTGGAATGTAACTGAATTCTCCCCATTCCACGCAGAGTTTGGCACTTTGCTCAGCTTGCTCACCTTGGCTGTGCCGGCAAGCTGGGCTTCGCCCTTCGATTCGTATAAAAGGCCAAACCGCCAAAATCATTGTTTTTATATCCTCCGCCGCTCTGGCCTCTGGCGAGTATGCGGTCTTTCCTTCGTCATCACCGTACTCAACCTTGATCCGTGCATTGACATTCTCATCAGAAGCAGGCGTAAATTTATAACGTCCATAAACATAAAGCATCGCCCGTGGCATTGTCCAGAATCAGCAAGTTGATTTTTCCGGTATAATTTTCTCCGCATACAGCACATTTGCGCCGCTGTTTTTCTTCACCGGGACATCGGCCAGCTTCACTTCGACCAAAGATCCGGAGCCAACTTTATCGTAGATCCGCACGTTCTCCGCCAGCCTGTGTCACCCACTTTACGGTTCGCCACATCCAGTGTACCGCGTACACCGCCGCTGGTCACACGGCTCAGAGAGATTTGGTCGCCTTTTGATAGGAGGACACTTTCACCAGCTGCCCGATGTAATTGCCCACCGTATTATTGCTCAATTTGGGATCGCCCTTGACGGTCAGCCCACAAAAACAGTTCAACCACAGCTTGTTCGTGCTGACGCTGGTGGCGATACCCACCGCGTTGCCCCGGGCTTTCTGGGGCGACACAGCACCAGCCACCTGATTGTCCTCCGTAAGCAGGAATGTCACCTGCTCGCCCAGCTTGAAACCGGACAGGCTGTCGGCTGCACTGCGCAGCGCCGGCAGCTCCTGCCCCAGGAACTTCACCTCCTTCACCGGCGAGGTAGTATTTGGTTCTGCATAGGTATAATATGCCGTATCTTTGTGTCGCTGACGCGGATGGTATTGGTAGCTGCATCATAGGTGGCCACATCGTACTGCCGCAGCTCGAGGCCGAGGAGGGCATGCCATTTTTATAAATTGCATAACTGCTGGAGTCGGTCAGCCGTTCAAACCCCTGCCGTGCTTCCTGTGCACCCACAATGACAGCCTCATCTGCCACAGCCCGCTGACAAAAAGATAATCGAGATCGCCCGCAGCATCAAAGAACAGTGTGACAGATGCCCCAACGCGGATATTGGGCTGCACGTCGCCGAAGGTCTTTTCCTCCCCTGTTGTAGTACGCCTTCACCGCAGAATGGATTTTATACTGTTTGCCGCTGCTGTCCGTCAAGCTGTCCTGGCTTTTATCGGACACAGTGATGATCTTGCGGCTGGTATCCTTGTCGGGAATAAAGGTCAGCACACGGCCGCTGGCGTTGAGCAGCAGCGTACCCTTTGCGGCCTGCCATGGAAGCATCCGCCGGCCGATCAGCTACTTTATAGGTCTTATCCGTCGTCTTGATGGCGTTGGCTGATCCGTCCTCTGCCGTGGCAGCCACATCCAGCAGGATGGTATCCTGCACTAGAGTGCCCAGTTTGGTGGCGTATTCCCCGCCCCCCTTCAGATCCGCGCGCAGCAGATTACAAAAACAGCTGCGCCGCTTGGGCGCGGTTCACTTTTGCGTTGGCATTCATGGTCACGCCATCCGTCAGGCCGATGTTGGCCGCAGCATTCAAATAGCCCTGGGGCCAAACGGCTCCCACATCGCTGTCCTGATAACCCAGCATACGCATCAGGATCGTCACCGTTTGGCCAAAAGTGATTTCATCTGGGTGGAACTTTCCATCCGGTAACCGGTAAGCAGCTTGTCCTTACCCTCTTCTCCTCGCCGCGGACCGCCAGATTAATATAGCCCGCCGCCCAGTGATCAGCGCGCACATCCGGGAAAATGGTATAGGTCTGATACTGACCTACCGCGCCTTTTTTGCCCAGCATCACCACAGCCATCTTTGCAAACTGGGCGCGGGTCAGTGCCATAAGGCTGAAAGGCGCCGCCGCCAGTGCCATCCAGTACACCCAGCATACGCAGCACTTCGGCATTGTCCGCCACGGTGCTGTCGGAAATGTCGGTAAAGGAGGCCGCCTGCGCCTGCGGCGCCGCCGGCAGCACCAGGCACAGCGCCAGCACCGCCGCCAGCACACCGGATAGGATCCGTTTCTTTTTTCATCTATGTTACACTTCTTCCGCGGATCTCCGCCCCGCCAAATACAGAATCTGCTCAAACGCAGGGAGCATCGGACACAACACCCCGCCTCACCCGCACGCAGCGCCACCACCGGCTGCAGCTTGGAAGCTTTAATCGCCGGAAACATCCCAAAAGCACGCCCAGCGCCACCGAAAACAGAAACGCAAAAATCGTGATGACGGGCGATGGCAGCAGCACGGACTGTACAATAAGCTTACTGGCAATTGCCGTACCGAAAAAGCCAATGGCGATTCCAATGATGCCGCCGATACCGCAGATGACGCCAGCTTCGATCAGGAACTGAATCACAATCGACTTGCGCCTGCGCCGATAGCCCGGCGGATGCCGATCTCCCGGGTTCGCTCTGTAACAGTCACCAGCATAATATTCATAATGCCAATAGCGCCTACCAGCAGAGAGATGCCGGCAATGGCGCCCAGCACCAGCGACATCATCAGCGCCTGCTGATTGCTCTGGTCCTGCCAGCTCTGGTCGCTGTAGCACCAGAAGTTTCCTCTTCCTGTCTGGTTCCAGTTGTCAAAATTGCCGTTGAGCAGCGCAATCACCTGGTTGACGGAAGCAGAATCTTTCACCTTGACCGTGATGTCGCTCAAATCGGGAATACTCCGAAAGGTAGCGCTGAGAGGTGTAGGGAATCACGATTACATTATCCAGAGAATATCCCTGGTTCATAAAATCTTTTGAGCGTATACACCCACCACCGTGAAATTCGCCCCGGCAATGGTCAGATCCTCACCGATGGGGTCGGCAGCGTCAAAAAGTTTTTTCGCTGCAGCAGCTCCCCCAGCACACAGACCGCACTGTATTTTTTTGACATCAAGATAACTCAGATCCCGCCCCTTGTCAATCTGGAAATTGTTGCACATGGAGTACTGATCGCTGCCCAGATAGATCTGCGGCGGATACCCATGCTCTGGCTGTTTTTGGCTCCGTATTTCACGGTGCCGCCCACGTAACCCGTGGGCGTCACGCCCACCACCATATCAATGCTTTTTGCAGTAGTTATACACTTCCTCAAAAAGCGTCCCCACCGCTGTAAAGCTGCGCTGAAACGCTGATTTTGTTGGTGCCCATAGATTCGTAGTATTCCATGCTTTTTTGTTCGCACCGGTGATAACCGACACAATGATCATCACCGCCGCAATGCCAATGATGATACCCAGCATCGTCAGCAGCGAACGCATTTTTTTTCGACCAGATGGATTTGACCGCCATCTTAAAAGCCTGTGCCAGGTTCACAGCCAATCCACCTCCTGTGCATGATCCTCCACAATTTTGCCGTCCGACACCCGCACAATACGGCGGGCTGTAGCAGCAATGCCGTTGTCATGGGTAATCAGGATTACTGTGCTTCCTCACGATTGAGCTGCTGAAGAAACGCCAGCACCGCCTGCCCTGTTTTGGAATCCAGCGCTCCCGTGGGTTCGTCGGCCATAATGATAGGCGGACTGGTGGAACTAGCCCGGGCAATGGCCACACGCTGCTGCTGGCCGCCAGACATTTCCGAGGGCCGGTGTCCGCCGCGGCTGCCCAGCCCTACACGCTCCAGGGCGCGCTGCGCCAGTTCCTGACGCTTGCCGGGCCCAATTCCCTGATAAATGAGCGGCAGCTCCCATTTTCCAGCGCTGTCAGCCCGGGATCAGGTTATAGCCCTGAAAATAAAGCCGATCTCCTTGTTGCGGATATGGGAAAGCTGTTTATCCGTCAACTCCCGTACATTCTGTCCGTCCAGCCAGTATTCACCGTACGTGGGGGATATCCAGACAGCCCAGCACATTCATCATCGTGGACTTGCCAGAGCCGGATGCGCCGGCAATGGCTACAAACTCGCCCCGGTCGATGGTGAGGGATACGCCATCGAGCGCCCGCACTTCGCCTCCAGGCCTTCACCATAAATTTTATAAATATTTTCAAGGCGTATCAGCATAGTGCTTCTCCTTAAAAACCGTTGGTGACCATCACCTGCTGGAACACTTCCATGCCGACCTCCACGCCGTCTTTGATCTCCACGTTCTGCGCGTCGTTGATGCCGGTGGTCACCGGAACAGCCCAGTAACCTGTTTCCGGCACGCCGTCGGGCAGAACTTCCACATCGATGGCATTCTCCGGGCGCGTGTCGGTATGCACAAATACCACATACTTTACTGCCCTCCGCCGTTTCCACAGACTTCACTGCCTGGATGGGCAGCACCATGCAGTCGTTGCTCTGGCTGGCCACCAGGCTGTACTGCGCATAACTGCCTGCCAGCACCGTACCATCACTGTTGTCCACGCTGATGACCACAGGGAACGTAGCCACGCCGTTTTTCCGCCTTACTCTGTCAGGCTCACAGAAGTGACCGTACCCATAAACTGGTTCTCATTCTGGGTCACATCCACGCTCATGCCTTCTTTGATATAAGAGATATTGCGTTCATCCACGTTGGCGTCCAGCTGGATCACCGTCGTGTCCGATACCACCATCACCGTGGTACCGGTGGCCACTTCCTGCCCCACTTCCATGGAAACTGACATCACCGTGCCGGAAATCGGGAAACGCCATTGAGCAGATCCAGTGCTTTCTGCGCTTCCTCCAGATTTTTCTGCGCCGTTTTAAGCTGGCTCTCCATGTCAAAAATCGCGGTATCATTGTCGTCGCCCCCATCACCAGGAGCACTTTGCCCGCACTTACCTTATCATAGTTGCGCAGATTCACTTTCTCCACCGGGCCGCCCACTTTCGTCACAATGGTCTGAGACTGATTGTATTCCAGTTTCCCGGCTTCATAAGGGTACACCCGTGCCGCTGCCCACAGTAATGGTGGCACTGGCTTCACACCGGCAGCCAAGGTGCCGGGATTATTCATCACCAGATCCACCTCAAAGAGCTTGAACCTTCTGCGCTGATCCGCTCCACCATATGTACGCCGGATACAGTTCCCTTTACCGTCGTCATGGACGAGGGAATCGAAACGGTGACGCTCTGACCCGCCTTGATGTCCTTGGCATAAGCATAGCTGTAATACTGCGTCAGCTTCATTTTAGAATCGTCCACCAGCGTAGCAATGGTGGTGCCGCTGGCCATATCGTCGCCCACTTTGATCTCCTTGGTGTCCTCCGGCAGCTGGATCTTTCCGGAAAAAGGGGCGCGCACCGTCAGATTAGCAGCATTTTCCTGCAGCTTTTTCAGTTCTTTGCTGGTGCTGTCCACGCTCTTTTTTCGCTTGGGTCACCGCATCTTCCGCCGTGTCGCTCTGGATTTTATAGAGCTGCTGGCCGGCTTCCACATGATCGCCCTCGCTGACAAAGATCTTCCTGCACAGTTCCGCTGGTGGTCAGCGTCATACTGGCGCTGTCTTTAGCCCGCGAAAGAGCATCTCCCGAAACCGTGCTGGTAATAGACCCAATGTCCACATAGGCGTTCATCACTTCTCCGCTATCGCCGGAACCGCCGAAAAATTTCATGCAGCCCCATACGATCAGGGCAAGCACCGCCGCCAAGATCACGATCAGAATAATATTGCGCACCAAATGCTTTTTTTTTTTTTTCGGCGCTTTTTTTTTCGGAGGCGTCTGATCCTCGCGCATATCCACGGCAGGTACCGCCGCATCCAGAGCAGATCCAGGCTGCTGTGTATCCGTGTTCGCCGCTTCCGCTGCCGGAGCAGCCTCAAACTCATGCTTTTTGCTTTTCTCGTTCATAGGTCTTTGTCCCTCGCTCTCCTTAATCCGTCTGTTTGACACAGTATTGTCCTGCCCATGCGCGGAATAACTGTATTATAATACATAACACAGTTATTCGCTGCGGTCAACAGCAAAAGGGTTACAAAATAGCGCCCCTTTGTCATTCTTTTTTTAACCGCCTGTAAAACACAGCAGCACCTATCTGAAAACAGTTTGTTTTTGTAATATAATACTGTATTGATGTATCCAATTTGTATCCCTGGCAGCAAACCTCTGTACAAAAAAAGGAAATATCGTGTAAAATATTATCTTATTGAATCTACTGAATGGAGGTTTTTACCATGTCCGAACACTCCCTCACCCGGCAGGCCATGGAGGCCGCCCTGCGCGCTTTGGAACAGCAGGTGCAGGAAGAACAAGCCGGCACCATCAACAGCTGGCTGTGTCCTCATTTTGAAAGCTGTGATCCCGAAGGGCGCATCTATACCTGCTCTTTCGCGCTGCGCAAAGAATATGCAAATCCCGGCGGCACCCTTCACGGCGGCCTGGTCGGTGTGATTTTCGACACTGCCATGGGCCATCTCCGCTTTGTATGCCGGCGGTATGACGCCCACGGTTACCATGAACATCTCTTATCTGCGGCCTGTCCCCGTAGATGGGCCAGTGCTGGTCCGTTCCCGGTTGGACAAACCCGGCCAGACCATCAACTACATTTCCGCTGAAGCGTTCACTGCCAGCGCACCGGAAAAAATACTGGCCACTGCCAGCGGAGCCTATCTGGCTTTGCGGAACAAATAAAAAAGGAACGACGCCGTCAGGCGCCGTTCCTTTTTTATTTTCCAGGGGATTTCGACAAACCGACCGTCACCCCACCAACGACATATGCTCCCATTTGTGCCCACGGTAGCGCAGCAGGAAAGCCGGAATGCGGAAGCACCAGTCCAGAATCATAGCCGTCCACACCCCAAACACGCCCCAGCCGAAATAGCCGCCCAGCAAATACCCACAGCCAATGCGTACGATCCACATCACCGTCACACTGACAATCATGGTAAATTTGGCGTCGCCGGCCGCCCGCAGCGTATTGGGCAGCGTAAAGGCCAGGGGCCAGAACACGCAGGCAGAAAACCCGTGCAGCAGGATACAGCGGATCGCATAACTGTCAGCCTCAGGCGAAACGTTGTATAAATGCAGGATCAGCGGAAGAAGGGCCAATGTAAGGCCCACCATGAGCAGGATGAACAGATAGCTCAGTTTCACCAGCTTGCGGGTGTAGGCACGCACTTTTTCATAATCTCCCGCTCCCACGCACTGACTGACCACCGTCACCATAGCAATGCCCACCGACATACCGCCCAGGATCTGATACTGGGCGACATTGTTGCCGATGGCGTTGGCAGCAATGGAAGCCGTACCGCAGGTGGAAATCAAGCTGAGCATCACGATCTTTGCCAGCTGTAACAGGCTGGTTTCCACGCCGTTGGGTACACCCACGGACATAATATTACGGACCATTCCCCAGTCCGGCCGCCAGGACATTCCCCGCTGCAGATGAATCTCATGCCTTTTTTGCCGCACAGCAGCGCCAGAATCACCGCCGCCGCCACCACGCGGGATAACACGGTGGGAATCGCCACGCCGGCCACACCCATTCCAAATCCGAACACCAGAAGCGCGTTGCCGCCCACGTTCACCGCATTCATCAAAAAAGTGCCACCAGCATGGAAATCCTGGAATTGCCCATAACCCGGAACAGAGCCGCGCCGCCATTGTACAGCGCAATGAAGGGAATCGACAGGTTTACAATCATCAGGTACGTCTGCGCGTAGCCGGATACTTCCGGGGTAACAGTTCCGAACACCACATGCAGCAAAAAATCTGCCAAAAGGTACATCAGTGCCATAACCGCCAGTGAGAGAACACCCAGGGAAAGCAGCAGCTGCTGGCCGGCTTTGCAGGCTTTTTTTTCGTTTCCCGGCAGCCGATGTACTGCCCCGCCACAATCGCCCCGCCCGCAGCCAGCGCCGCGAACACCTGCAGCAGCAGTACGTTTACGCAGTCTACCAGCGACACGGCGGACACCGCCGCCTCGCCCACGGTGGACACCATCAGCGAGTCCAGCAGGCCAACGGTACAGTTAAGCATTTGTTCGATCAGCAACGGCACAATCAGACGCCGCAAATCCCGATTGGAAAATGTAATTTTTCTCCTGTTCTCCCACCGTGTTTCCCTTCTCCATTGCCACAAATCTTTATTATTTTCTTTACTATACACCCTTTTAACCTGCTGCTCCATGGCACACCTATACAAATGTGCTAATAAAAGTATCCTTTTTAGTCAAACTATAAAATTCGACTTTTTGTTCGATTCTCAGTTGACATCGTTGAACAATCGTTCTATAATTCAGAATACAAAAACAAAAGTTCGATATTTGTTGCCAAACAGATCAAATAGAGAGTAAGAGAAATGAGGAACCAGCCATGACGATGCATTATGAAACCAGCGCACGGAAACTGCACTGCGCGGACGCCGCCCTCCAGGAACCCGACGTAATTAATTACAGCGACGTGCACCGCCATAATTCCAGGAAGATTATCGCTTTCACCGCTCCCGCCGCTGTGCCGCATCCTTCCATGCGCAGCCGCCATCGCCGTATGGCGCGCCGCCAGGCGCTGCAGTATAAACTGCTGGTCACGCTCCCCCGCTGCGCGTGTGTTCTTCTTCTGGCCCTGTTTTTCTATCTGCGGCTGGCTCTTTTTTCCCGCAGATGCGCCGGCCGGGCTCCCGGCGCTGTGGTGCAGCGCCTATTTGCTGGCCGCTTTCAGCTTCCTGAGCAAACAATATCTTTCCAAAAACGTGCATAAAACCACAGGCCTCTGCAGCAGGAGAGGCCTGTGGTTTTTCATTCAGCTTTTGGCGGCCGATCTTCCATCGGCCCGGAAACGATGTCCGCCGGGGCACACTGCCGTTTTATTCGTGCAGCAGAGAAATTTCTCCCACCAGATTCCGGCCGAACCATTCCGCCGTTTCCTGCGGCGCACTGATACGGTGCAGTACCCACATCAGCTTCGTTACCGCCGCTTCCGTGGTCATGTCGAAGGTTTGATCACACCCTGCTCCAAGGCGCGCTGTCCTACTTCATACAGGGAAAAATCACTGCGCTCATACAGGCACTGGGAGCATACCACCACGCTAACGCCGCAGCGCACCGCCTCATGGAGTTTGCGCGTCAGATCCCGGCGAATGAACTGCACGCCGCCCGCGCCAAAGGCCTCAATCACAATGCCGCGCGTGCCCATCTGCAGCAGCAGGTCGAAGATATGCGGGTCCAGTCCCGGCACCAGCTTGAGCAGAAAAACCTGCCGGCACAGTCCGTCCTGCAGCGTATAGTCCATCCGGGGCTGCGGCAGCACCGCCTCATTGAGCACCAGCCCATGGGCATTCACTTCCGCGGCGAAGGGCGCGTTGACGCTGTCAAAAGCGCGGAAATCCATAGTGTGGGTCTTTACCGCCCGAGTGCCCAGAATCACACGCCGGTCGAACGCCAGATATACGCCGCCCCGACCCGAAGCCGCCATGGCAAAAGCTGTGCGCAGATTGTCCGTGGCGTCGCTCAAAGGATGGGTAATGGGCAGCTGTGCCCCAGTGAGCACCACAGGAATCGGAATGCCCTGCAGCAGAAAGCTGAGCGCTGCGGCGGTGTAGGCCATGGTATCAGTGCCGTGGGTAAGCACCACGCCGTCATACGCCTCCCAGCACCCGTGGATCGTGCGGGCGATAAACTCCCACTCTTCCGGCTGCATATTTGAGGAATCCAGACGCAGGATATCCTGCACCTCCACATCAAACGCGCTGAGCATACTGCCCACAAATGCAGTCAGGCCCGCGCCGGTAATGGTGGGCGCCAGTCCCGCCTCTGTATCGGCCGAAGCAATGGTACCTCCCGTGGTCAGCAGCAGCAGTTTTTTCTGTTTCATTCTTCCTCTCCTTTATGCGCCCAGCGGCGCGATCCGTTTGCGGTATGCGCTGCGGAACAGCAGCAGCGCCAGAATCAGGCACACGCCTTCCGCAATGGGAAAGGCCCACCAGGTCAGCGCGGGGTCGGTGTGCAGCAGCACGGCCGCCAGGGGCAGTAAAATCACGATCTGCCGCAGCAGGGCCAGCACAAGGCTGGCGCTGTTGCTGCCTGTAGCCTGAAAAGTATAGGAGCACACCAGACTCACCCCCGCCGCCGCAAAAGACAAACTCACAATCCGCATAGCCGGAATGCCGATGGCCAGCGCCTCGCTGTCCAGATTAAACAAGCCCAGCAGCGGCCCCGGCACAGCCAGCAGCAGCACCATACCGGCCAGCATACTGACGATGGCCGCCGCCATGGCGGAACGGATGATACCCACTACCCGCGCGCGGGAATGGGCACCGCAGTTGAATGCGATCATCGGCACCACGGCGTTGCCCAAGCCATATACCACCATATAAATAAAATTCTGCAGCTTGAAATAGGCGCCCAGCACCGCCACATACGTCTCTGAGTACAGCCCGAAAATTTTGTTCAGGCCAAGGGACATAAATGTGGACAGGCTCTGCACCACAATCGCCGGCGCCCCCACGCGGAACACGGGGCCGATAATGTCCATCCGCAGCCGGAAATGCCGAAAAGAAACATGGATCTGCCGGACATGGCGCCGCACCAGGTAGATGCCGATCAGGGCGCCGCAGGACTGGCCGATAACCGTGGCCAGCGCCGCGCCGGCAATGCCCAGCGCCGGGAACCCAAACCAGCCGAAAATCAGGATAGGATCCATAACCAGATTGATGACCGCTCCTGATGCCTGAATGTACATATTCCAAATGGGATTTCCGTAGCCTGCATCATGCGTTCACCGGCAAACTGAAGGCAGACGCCCCAGGCAAACAATGTTATGATGCGCAGATACACGGTCCCATACTCGATCACCGCCGTATTTTCGCTGAACAGCTCCATAAAAGGCCGCGCAAAGTACACGCCCACCACCGCACAGAGCACACCGAAAGCAAGATAAATCACATAAAGCATGCGCCGCCACGGCATTGGCATCGTCATAGCGGCCTTCGCCCAGGCGGCGGGACAGCAGTGCATTGATACCTACGCCGATGCCCACGTTGACAGACACCAAAAGCGTTTGGATCGGAAACACCAAGGTCAGCGCGATGAATGCATCCTGAGACACATAAGCCACAAAAATACTGTCCACAATATTGTAACAGCCTTGAATGAACATGGAGAGCACCATGGGCCAGGCCATCGTCAGCAGCAAACGCCGCACCGGCAGCGTTCCCATAATATTTTCTTCTATACGCTTCTCTTCCAGCATATTGTCCTTCTGCTCCACGTTAATCCGCCCATCCTTTGCATACGTCCACCCAGGCCAGGGCGCCGGAGTACTTTTCCAGCTCCGCCAGTGTCAGTTCAATGGCGGAATTGGCGCTGCCGCAGGCGGGGAATACCGTCTCAAAGCGCTTCAGGGACGCATCGAGATACACTTTCACGCCCTCATTCACCGCAAAGGGGCAGACGCCGCCCACCGCATGGCCCACCATTGTTTCCGCCTGTTCCGGCGTCAGCATCTTCGCCTTGGTCCCAAACTGCGCTTTGTATTTCTGGTTATCGATGCGTCCATCGCCCGCGGCAACAATAAGCACGGGATCATCCTGCACCAGAAACGACAGCGTTTTGGCAATAAGCCCGGCGCGCACTGCAGGGCCTGGGCCGCCAGCTCCACCGTAGCGCTGGAAGCTTCCAGAACCCGGATACGTTCTTCCATATGAAGCGCCCTGAAATAAGCCTGGACCCGTTCAATCGCCATATTCTTTTCTCTCTCCTTTGCACAGATATTTCTCTCGTTGGAAATGCGCAATGGCCGCTGGCCATTGCGCATTGTTCCGTCTGGTAATCGCCGGCCGGAAACGCCGGAATGTACCGGAAGCTCTCCCGGCTGTCGTTTTTATACACCGCCGACAACGTTTTTTGCTCCGGCGCCGCAGTGGCTTTCCCTTTCTCCTGTCTGAGCTTCTGCCGGGCGTTGGCCAGCATCAGCTTGATGCGGTTCTCCTGATTGATCGCCGTAGCCGAGGGGTCATAATCAATGGCCACGATGTTGGAATCGGGATAATCGTCCTTCAGCGGACGGATCATACCTTTGCCCACGATGTGGTTGGGCAGGCATCCGAAGGGCTGCGTGCACACGATGTTGGGAATGCCTTCGTGGATCAGCTCCAGCATCTCGCCGGTCAGGAGCCAGCCCTCCCCCATTTTGTTGCCGTAGCCCAAATAGTCATGCACGCTGCGGTGGATGGTTTCAAAATGGTGGGCGCGCGGAAGCGGGACTTGCCCACAATATCGATCACAGCGCTCTGCCGCCGCACCACATAATTCATCAGAGCCTTGCAGGCCAGATATTTGATCCGGCTGCCGCCGTACAGTTCAATGTCGGTCACCCGGTTGAAAATCTTGAAAATGATAAAGTCGGTCAGTCCCGGCACCACCACCTCGCACCCCTCGCTGAGGAGGAACTGTTCCAGGTTGTTATTGCCCAGTGGGGAGAACTTCACATAGATTTCGCCCACCACACCGACCTTCACTTTTTCCTCCTGCCGGACGGGGATACGCTCAAAGTCCGCCACAATTTCCTTCACCGTCTGCACAAAAAGCAGGGAAGCGCATGCGTTTGCCCTTTCCGAAACTCTCCACCAGGGTATTCTCCCATTGCTCCGTCATGCGGTCGGCATCACCGGCCGTTGTCTCATAGGGGCGCACCTGGTTCGCCAGATCCACAATCACATCACCGTAGAGCATTGCATAGGCCAGCTTACGGATCAGGCTCAAGCTCAGGCCGAAGCCCGGATTTTTCTCCACGCCGAAGCTGACGGAGATTACGGGAATATAATCATAGCCCGCCTTATGCAGTGCCTTGCGCAGCAGATGGATATAATTCGAGGCGCGGCAGCCGCCGCCGGTCTGGGTGATGAGCAGAGCCACCTTGTGAGGATCGTATCCGCCGTTTTCACGGCCTCGATCAGCTGACCGATGACCAGAAGGGCCGGGTAGCAGGTGTCGTTATGTACGTATTTCTGCCCCTCCTCCACAATGGCGTGGTGGTGGGTCGTCAGCATGTCCACTTTGTAGCCCTCCAGCTGCAGAAGCTTTTGGAACATGCCAAAATGTACCGGCAGCATCTGGGGCATCAGGAGCGTATACTCCTTTTTCATCTCCTTGGTAAACAGGAGCCGTCCGTCTTTATCGTAAACCAATTCAGCCATACTCTATGCGGTCCTTTCCCATTGTCCCGGAATTCAAAGTTCCCAGGGTTTCTTTTCCGGCACCGGTGCAGCCGCTTTTTGGGCCTGCCGAGCCGCTTCGGCCTCCGCCTGCCGGGCCGCTTCTTCCGCGCGCAGCCGGGCATCCCGGGCATCCAGCGCAGCCAACAGTGAGCGGATGCGGATCCGCACCGCGCCCAGATTGGAAATCTCGTCGATCTTAAGCTGCGTGTACAGTTTGCCGTGTTCTTCCAGAATGGCGCGCATCTCGTCGCCGGTAATGGCATCGGTACCGCAGCCGAAAGATACCAGCTGCACCAACTCCATATCCGGCTGGGAACAAACGTAGCGGGCGGCATTGTACATACGGGCCTGATATGTCCACTGGTTGAGCACCGTGCGCTTTTCCTTTTTCAAGCGGTCGGAGAGCGCGTCCTCGCTGAGGATCACAAAGCCGTACTCCGCGCACAGTTCATCAATGCCATGGCTGATTTCCGGGTCGATATGATATGGGCGGCCGCACAGCACCAAAAATACGGCTGCCCTTGAGGCGGGCTTCCTCGATCATCCGCTCCCCGGCGGAAACAATGCTGCGGTGCCATTTTTCATAGGCCTTATAGGCCAGATCCACAGCAAAACCCACTTCGGAAAAGTCGATGCCCATCTCCTTGCGGAAATAGCGCGCACTGCGGTGCTTTTGCAATCTTTGGGCCGGTGCAGACCCATATAAGGCGTCAAAAATCTCGTCTGTTTCAGTCCCGGGATATTGGCAGCCAGCAGCTCAGGGTAATAGGCCACCACGGGGCAGTTGTAGTTGTTATCGCTGATGCCTTCGTCAAAATTATAGGGCATGCAGGGATAAAAAATATAATCCACATGTTTGTCCAGCAGGCTCATAATGTGTCCGTGGGCCAGCTTGGCCGGATAGCACACCGTATCGGACGGGATCGTGCGCTGGCCTTTTACATACAGATTCCGGGAGGATTCCTCCGAAAGCACCACCTCAAAATTCAGCGAAGTAAAGAACTGAAACCAGAAAGGCAGGTTTTCGTACATGTTCAGGCACAAGGGAATCCCCACGGTACCCCGTACGCCGCTGCCCAGTCCCTTTCCCTGCATCTTGCGCAGAGCCGTGTATTTCAGCGCGTACAGATTTGGCGTGGGCAGCTTTTTCCCGGCCCAAAGGACGGGAGCAGCGGTTGCCGGAAATATAGCTGCGGCCGCCGCTGAATTTGTTCACGGTCAGGGCGCAGTGATTGGTGCACAACTGGCAGGTGGCCGGTTTGGCCGTATGCTGAAAATCCGTCAGATCCGCCATGGAGAGCAGCATCGGCTCCTGGATATGGTGGTCCCGGGCCGTCAGGGCCGCGCCAAAGGCGCCCATCAGCCCGGCAATGGTGGGCCGGGTCACATTACGGCCCAGCTCCAGTTCAAAGCTGCGCAGCACGGCGTCGTTCAGGAACGTACCGCCCTGCACCACAATATTTTTGCCCAGGTCATCTGCCGAAGAAGCGCGGATGACCTTGTAGATGGCATTTTTCACAATGGAAATGGACAAGCCTGCAGAGATGTTCTCCACCGGCGCGCCGTCCTTCTGCGCCTGCTTCACCGAGGAGTTCATGAACACGGTGCAACGCGAACCGAGGTCCACCGGCGCTTTTGCAAACAGGCCCAGTTTGGCATAGTCGGCAATCGTGTAGCCCATGGCTTTGGCAAACGTCTCGATGAAGCTTCCGCAGCCGGAAGAGCACGCCTCGTTGAGCATAATGGAATCCACGGCATTGTTGCGAATCTTGAAACATTTCATATCCTGGCCGCCGATGTCGATAATGTAATCCACATCCGGGTCAAAGTACTGCGCGGCGGCAAAGTGAGCCACCGTTTCCACCAGCCCCAAGTCGCAGCGGAACGCATTTTTTGATCAGCTCCTCGCCGTAACCTGTCACAGCACTGCCAGCGATGCGGATGCGGTTTCGCACTGCTCATAAATCCGGCGCAGCTGCTCGAGCACAATGTGAACCGGATTGCCCTGGTTCGAACCATAATAGGAATATAAATCCCTCCGTCGCGGTCAATCAGCACCATTTTGGTGGTGGTGGAACCAGCGTCGATACCGAGATACGCCGCCCCTTCATAGGTCTGAATATCCGCTTCCGGCAGCTTTTTGGCATTGTGCCGTTCCGTAAACGCATCATACTCCGCCTGGGAAGCAAACAGCGGGGGCAGCGTGTTCAAGCTCTGGTTGGTATCCACTGCTTTTTCCAGGCGCTGGAGCATTTCATCAAACCCGACCACAGGATAATCCGCCGCGCACAGGGCCGATCCGATAGCCGCGTAGCAGTCGCCGTCAGCCGGAAACACAGCGTGTTCCTCATCCAGCTGCAGCGTTTCCACAAAGCGCTGGCGCAGCCCCTGCAGGAAGTGCAGCGGGCCGCCGAGAAACACAATCTTGCCTGTCAACTCCCGGCCCTGGGTCAGTCCCGCGATCGTCTGATCCACCACAGCCTGAAAAATGGAAGCCGCAATGTCCTCTTTACGTCCGCCCTGATTCAGAATCGGCTGGATATCGGTTTTTGCGAATACACCGCAGCGGGAGGCGATGGGATAAGCTTCGTGTGCTGCAGCGACAAGGCATCCAGTTCATCCACCGTCACATTTAAAAGCGTGGCCATCTGGTCGATGAACGCGCCGGTAGCCGCCCGCGCAGGAGCCGTTCATGCGCTCTTCCAGGCTGTTGCCGAAAAAGATGATTTTGGCGTCCTCTCCGCCCAGCTCAATCACCGCATCCGTACCGGGATCCAGAGCATTGACGGCCGCAGCGGTGGCGTACACTTCCTGCACAAAAATCAAGACCGCTGGCCTTGGCCACGCCCAGCCCTGCCGAGCCAGTAATCACCGCCTGCACCTGCTCGCCGGCATATTTTTCCTCGATGCGGTGCAGAATTTCGCAGGTTTTTCGCGCACTTTGGAAAAATGCCGCTCGTAGCAACGAAACCGCAGCTGCTGTTTTTCATCCAGCACCACAACTTTTACAGTGGTGGAACCAATATCGATACCAATATGATACATGGGATCTCACTTCCATTTTCTATTTGCATTTCTGCTAAGGCCGTCCCCCGGGCGACCGTTTTCTAAAAGTTTATTATATAATAAATCGCTGCCCCACACAAGAGAAAGATACAGGTAAATGTTCTATTTCCGTGAAATTAACGGGATTTGTACCCTTTTTGATACAAAGCGGCGAACTTGTCCATTTCCGCCCCCGAACAGCGGCACCCTTGACTTTTTTCCGGCGCCGAATATAATACAAAGTAACCATCGTTTTTCATTTGAAAGGGGGAGGCTTTGCCATGATCAAGATCAACAACGATCTGTGCTGCGGCTGCGGTCATTGTCAGTTCATCCGCTTTACCCTTCCGCTGGTGAAAACCGTCGGACGCGTGGATTATTACGAAGATCCCCGCCCGGAGGACCGCAAATTTGTGGAGAATATCGTCATGGAGTGCTGGGCCCAGCGCTATGAGTATCGAATAAATGCTCCCTCTTGAAAATGACATGCAACTTAAGCACCCCAAGGCAGCCGCCTTGGGGGGTGCTCATTTTGGCTGCGCACCGCCGGGGGACAGCAAAGCGCGCGGCCGCAAACGGCCGCGCACCTGGGTACCATGCGTGTTTTATTGCTCCTGCACGCTCTCCATCCCAGCGCATCAGGATCGCCGCGCATTCGGCGCGGCTGGCGCTCTTGCGCGGCATCAGCTTGCCGTCGGCGCCGTTGAGCAGCTGCGCCGAAACGGCCCAGCGCATGCCATCTCAAAATAGGGTGCGATTTCCGGAAGCGTCGCTGAACGCCGACAGGTTTCCGTCCGTAGTGGCAGGCACGTCCATGCCCATCTTATCGGAATAGCGCATCAGAATCGCGGCCATCTGTTCGCGGGTCACCGGTTCCTCAGGCGAGAACGTCTTTTCTCCCGTTCCATTGACCACACCGTTGTTGTATCCCCACGTCACAGCTTTGGCATACCAGGCCGCGGCAGACACATCGATAAATTTATTGTGATTGCTCACTTCAGGGGAACCGGCCTGCCGGTACAATACCGTCACCAACATACCGCGGGTCATGGTGCCGCCAGGGTAAAGGTCGTGTCTGACGTGCCAGTGAACAAACCGTTGTCTACCACATAGGCCACCGCCTCAGCATACCAGTCCGTACTCTTCACATCGGTGAAGCCCGTACCCACTTCCGTCTGTTTTGGTTCAAACCGAGCCGTCAGCGCCACAGACGCTGTCACGGTAAAGCTGTATTCGGCACTGGAGGATACTTTGCTGCCGGCAGCATTGTACCAGCCGGTAAAGGTATACCCTTCATCCGCCGCCGCTTTCACTGTGACGGTTTTCCCCACCAGGAAGGAACCGCCGCCGCTGGCACTGCCGCCCTCCTGGGCGCTGACGCGCACTTCATAGCGCGCCGTTTCCGGATACACTGTCTGACTGGTATAACTCTTATAGTAAGTGCCGTCGATGGGATCGGAAATCTCCATCGTCACATAATAGCCCTCACCCGGAAGATAGCTCTGATCGGTGCAGCTGTGTACATTGCCGTCGTATGTACCTACTTTGGACACCTCGCCGGAGGCTGTCTGCTTGTACACAGTATAACTGCTGGCATAGGAGCTGCCGCCCCAGCGGAGCCGCGCCGCAGAGGAAGAAGCCTCCGCTTCCAGCACAGGCGCAGAAAAGGAGAGATATTCCGGCATATAGAGTACATTAATATCCGTTTTCCCCGAAGCCAGCGCGCCCTGCACCACGCAGGAAGAGCTGTACTGCCAGATATTCGGCTTGCTGGACGTGCCGCGGATGGTGTGGATCGTACTCAGATCCGGCACCGTAGGATACCAGGCATACCAGTAGTCCACCCCCATATCCGTCAGGGACGACAGGTCCATTTTCGAATAAAAGTTCCTGTTGGCATATACCATGGCGTTGAGTCCCGCATCCTGCACAGCGGTGCAGAAGGTCTCGGCAATCTCCACCAGCTGCTCGCCGGTCAGATCGCTGTACTCCTCCAGGTCATAAGCCACCGGCAGCGTGAGCTTGTCCATGTACGGCTCCAGCTGTTTAAGGCAATATGCCGCTTCCCGGCTGGCCTTGGCCGTATCCTTGGCATAGCTGTAATAATAAACGCCAAAGGGCATGCCGCTGCGGATGGCGCCCTCAATATTTTCCACAAAGCGTTTATCTGTGGAGTTCTCACCATAGCCCACCCGGATCATCACAAATTCGATGCCCTGTTCCTTGAGCGCGTCCCAATCAATCGTATTGTTCCAGGAAGAAATATCAATGCCCACATGGCCGCCCACCGTGATGGAAAAGCTCTCGCAGCGGCTGCCGCTGCGCACAGTGATATACGTCCGTCCAAAGCCCTGTCCGGTCACCGTTCCGGAGCTGCTCACCGTTGCGACGGACTCATCGGCGCTGGTCCAGGTGCCGGAAAACGACGCGTCCAGGCTCAGGCTTTCGCCCACGCGCAGCGCATAGCTGGGAAAGGCCATATATGCGATCACTTTACAGTTGGCCACCGCGCTGCCGTCGGCAGATTTGGCCTGCACCGTAGCCGATCCCTCGGCAAGAGCCGTAATATTGCCGGCGCTGTCCACACTGGCCACGCCGGACGTCAGGCTGACCCAGGTCACGGCCTTGCCGTCACTGGCTGTGGCGGTCACTTTCTGACTCTGGCCCACAGGGAGATAAATGGTTGTCTGGCTCAGGGAAATCGTGACGTCTTCCCCATCCGCCAAGGCCGGCACACACAGCACTGACGCGCAAAGCACAGCCGCCAAAAGCGCCGTCCCCAGCCGTCGGATGATCTTCATAGAGCTTGTTCCTCCTTCTCTTTCGATACGCTCTTCCAGTTCTTTCCAGTTTATAACAACAAAAGGAGAAGCAGTCCACCGTCCCGCTTCCCCTCTTCGTCTCAATATCGCCGGTTCCCGCTGCCCGGAACGCTTACATCAGATGCATGGTGTAATATACCGCCAACACAAACAGCAGCGCGATGCCGGCCCACAGAAGATACAGCGCGCATGCCGGGGCAATGATCCCCAGCACAATGGCCGCCGCAGCAGCCGCCAGCGCACCATAGACAAGGGAATAATTCGTCGTCCGGAAAACACGGTCCGCGCAGCGTCCCCTTTTCCCCATTTTCCTCCGTTCTTGCCAATGGCCACCGCCAGAATCAGCAGCACAACCACCGCGGCCAGCAACACAGCCTCAATGGCCACATATTGTCTGCCCCAAACGGCGCTGCCTACCGCACGGTGCGCCAGCCACATGCCGCTCATCGCCAGGCCCACGCCCAGGCCAGAGAAGAAAAATTCACGCTGATAAAGGTAATACACAAATCCCGCCAGCGCCACCAGCGGCACGGCTACACACATCACTGTAGTGCCTTCTGGATAGATGGCCAGCATCAGCCGTCCGCCGCCGAACAGCACCAGGCCCAGGATCACCAGCCAGGCGCCCCACTGCGCCTTTTTGACCCCGCCGCACCAAAGCGAAGACCAGGCCGACCGCTGCCACAGCCAAACCAACCCAGCCCACCACGGCGATCACATTGGACATGGTGACCAGCGTCTGCATCGTGCCCTGGATAAAGAAACGGTAGCACAATAAAAAAATAGATCTCCGCCGCCACCAGAACGCCCAGCAGGCCTAAACAGCGATTCAGAAGCGCCGCTTCCTCCTTGGCCCGATCTTCTTTTTTCTGAAGGCTTTTGCGCCCGGATCATTTTTTTTCTTTTCAAGGCTCTGTTTTTTTTGCCATTGTTTGATTACCCTCCACCCGGAAAGCAATGCTGTGCCGCGCACAGCACTATACTTCCAGTATCCATTTTATCGACATAACATTGGTATTTTAGCAGATTCCGCCCTACATTGCAAGGCACAATATTTTTCCTGCGCGCACGCCGGCCGCCTATCTGCCCTTCCCATTGCCGCCGGCCATGCGCTGTGGTACAATGGCTGCACAAACGTCCCCTGCCCAAAGCAGCTGTTTCACCGCTGCGGGGAAAAAGCCGCCGGGACGGTTGAAACAGCGGAGCAATCATGCTATGATACCATTATATATGTACAATCCATCTATTTTTGCCCGTTTTGCATCATAATTGCATCAGAAAGGTACGTTTCTCCATGAAAAAATGGCTGTCTATCCTCCCATTATCTCTGATTCTTCTGCTGTGCGCCTGTCAGAGCAGCGATGCCAGCGCCCAAATTTTCGCCATGGACACCGTGATGGATCTGACTGTCCAGGGCAGCGGCTCGGCGCAGGCTCTGAAAGACGCCGAAGCGGAACTGTACCGGTTGGACGCTCTGCTCTCCCGCCAGGACAGCGCCAGCGCCGTATCCGCGCTCAACGAAAGCGCCGGTTCCCCGTGGCCGTGGAGGAAGAACTATACAATCTGCTCCAAACCGCCGTGGAATACTCCACCCTTACGGACGGCGCGTTTGCAGTCACGGTTGCCCCTATAATGGACGCCTGGGATTTCACCGGTGAGCACCCCGCGTTCCCTCCCGCGCCGAACTGGACAGCCTGCTGTCCCTGGCGGGCGACGAGCGCATCGTCTTTGGCAGCGGCACCGTCACTCTGGAGCCGGGCATGGCCGTGGACCTGGGCGGCATTGCCAAAGGCTATGCCTCGGACCGGCTGGCAGAACTTTTTGCCGCCGACGGCGTTTCATCCGCCATGGTCAGCCTGGGCGGCAACGTTTATGTGCGCGGCACCAAGCGCGACGGCTCGCTCTGGCGCGTGGCCATAGAGGATCCCAACGACACGGCGGCATACCTCGGCGTGCTGTCGCTGCAGGATCGCTTCATCATCACCTCCGGCGGCTACCAGCGCTATTTTGAGCGCGATGGCGTAACCTATTATCATATTATTGACCCCAAAACCGGCGATGTGGCCCGCAGCGGTCTTTTGTCCGCCACCGTGGTGAGCGACAACGGCACTATGGGCGACGCCCTTTCCACCGCCTTGTTCGTCATGGGCCGGGAAAAGGCCGTGCAGTTCTGGCGCACCAGCGGCCTGGATTTTGACATGGTGCTGTGCGATGACAGCGGCCATGTATATTATACCGAGGGGCTGAAAGAAAGTTTCGACACCTCTTTGGCGGAGATGCGTATGAATACATCTGTATCCCGAAAAACTAAAGTCTGTTTGCGCCCCCCCCTGGGATATCCTAGTGGCTGCCCTGGTGCTGGCTCTGGCAGCAGCCCTCGCCCTGTTTTTTCCTTTCCCGCGCCGCGGGCAGCACGGAAGGCGATCTGGTGTGCACCGTCTCTCAAAACGGCCGGATCCTGGAGGAAATCACACTAACGGCCGGCTCACCCGATCAGGAAAAGCGCTACGGAGATTACGTGGTGGAAATCAACCACGGCCACATCCGCATCAAAAGCGCTCCCTGCGTGGGGCAGGACTGTGTGCACACCGGCTGGATTCACCGCAGCGGGCAGAGCGTCGTGTGCCTGCCCGGCCGTTTCGTAGTAACGCTTTCCAGCCCTGCGCCAGCCGATCCCCATTCGATATCGTGGTAAAGTGAGGCAGACAGCATGAAAACCGATGTGCATAAGCTGGCGCTGTGCGCCGTATTGGCCGCCATGGCCCTGGCGCTGTCCTATATGGAAAATCTTCTGCCCACCGCCCTGCTGGTCCCCCTGCCGGGCTTCAAGTTGGGTCTGGCCAATATCGTCACCGTTTTTGCCCTCTACTATCTGGGCGCGGCTCCGGCCATGGCGATCCTGGTCGCCCGGTGCCTTCTGGGCGCCATGTTCGCCGGAAACGTGCCAGCCCTGTTCTTTTTCCCTGATGGGCGGCGTGCTGGCCATGCTGATCATGATCCTGCTGCACCGCCTGCCCGGGCTGTCGATCTATGGCGTGTCCGTCGCCGGTGCAGCAGGACACAATACAGGTCAGGTCGCGGCGGCGGTGCTGACCTTGGGCAGCACCGCGCCGGTGGCATATCTTCCGGTGCTGCTGGTAGTATCCGTTTTCACCGGCGCGCTGACCGGCTTCGTGGCTGCTGTGCTCTTTTCGGCCATGGAAAAAAGCAAAATTGCGCCCGGAAGCTGAATCGTTTTTTCCGCACGATAAATCCCGAAAAGGAGTGACGCCGGATGGCATTGCAACTGGGCGGCAGCGCGGGCGACCGCAAAGACCGCATCATCCAGCAGCAGCTGGAACTGATTCGTACTCTCACCGCCAACAACATAAGCCGCATGGGCAGCGATTTCTGGGGGCCCGCGCCCCCAGCGCCCCGGATCCCAGCAAACTTACGCCCGCCGGCGCCGCCGACGCGGTGAAAAAGACTCCTCCGCGCCGAAAACGGCCGCTTCCACCGGCAATGGGCCCGTCGCCGAAACAGCCCCGGAAGCCCCTCCGAAAGAGGACATTACCGAGCTGAAAACTGAGCTGGAACAGTACATCGGTCTGGATGCAGTCAAGCAGGAAGTCAACAACCTCATCAACATGGCCCAGATCGAGCAAAAGCGCAGAGAAGCCGATCTGCCCTGTACCGACATGTCGCTGCACATGGTCTTTTCCGGCAACCCCGGCACCGGAAAAACCACGATTGCCCGCATCATGGCCCGCATTTACCACAGCCTCGGCATCGCTTTCCCGCGGCCACCTGGTGGAGGTTGACCGCAGCGGCCTGGTGGCCGGTTATGTGGGGCAGACGGCAGCCAAAACCAGCAAAGTCATCGAAAAGGCCCTGGGCGGCGTGCTTTTCATCGACGAAGCTTACGCCCTCAATGGCAAAAGCGAAAACGATTTCGGCCAAGAAGCCATCGACACCCTGCTCAAAGCCATGGAGGATCACCGGGACGACCTGGTCGTCATTGTCGCCGGCTACGACGGGCTGATGGAAACCTTTGTCCATTCCAATCCCGGCCTGGAATCCCGTTTCAACCGGTATCTGCATTTTGACGATTATTCCGTGGAGGAACTGGTCCGCATTTTTTGAACTGCAATGCAAAAAGGCTGCTATAAATTGGACGAGGACGCCAGAAAAGCCGTCCGCCTCCTGATCGCCGAAAAGAATACCGCCCCGGTATCATTTGGCAACGCCCGTGGTGTGCGCAACCTGTTTGAGCAGATCCTGACAGCCCAGTGCAACCGCTTGGCTGCCCTGGAAACGCTGTCCCGCGAAGACCTGATGAGGCTGACCTGCGCCGACGTGGAAACCGTCCGCGCCCTTCCGGAGAAAAAGCTGGTGTGAGCGTGCGCCGCTCCTGCCGGCTGGCGACGCGCTTTGATACCGCCGGAATCATCCTGGCCGTGGTGCTGCGGCTGGGTAAAAAGCACTGACCATTGCCCCCGCATGGGGGCTTTTTTTTTTTCGGTTTGTTGCCTTGAACCGTACAACATTCGCCCTGCCCTACACGATAAGTGTAGGGCTTTTTTCGCAAAAGCCCCAAAATTCGACTACATAAAGGAGAAATCGATTTGAAGTATACAAAAATTATCAGTTAAACCAGTGGGACGCCGCCGACCGCGTCCTGCGGGAGGACTTCAACACGGACAACCGGAAAGTGGACACGGCGCTGGCAGCGGTGCAGGCGGCATGCCCTGGAGTAAACTGGCGGAAATCACCACCGACACGGAAACCACACAAATTGACATGGATCTGTCCGCTTATGATCTTACCCGGTATCAGCAGCTGAATCTCTATTTGTCCTGCGGCGACGGCAGCAACGCTACCCAGCTTCAATTGCGCTGCAACGGCTGACCGAAGGCTATGCCATTCATCATGATAACGGCAACGACCCGTATACCTGCGACTATCTTTGTCTGGTAGACTATCTGAACAAATCAGACGCCCCCGGCTACAGCAAGATCTGCCTGTATCCCGGCCGCGTGATCATGGGCACCTGGGAAGGCGCAGCCTTTCCGTCGGTAAAGCGTTTCCGTGCCACGCACCATTATTCCTGCGGCGTTCTTTTCGCTGGCAGCACAGGATCTGCACACACTGAACCTTGCAGTATATAAGCGTGATGAAACCATGGCCCCGGGAACCTCCGTGCTGGTTTACGGGATTCACCGTTAAACGGAAAGGGCCTCCCCATCCAAACGGACGGGAGGCCCTTTTAATTCAAAAGCAAATCTACATTTGGAACAAATCACTTAATAGTGAAGTTCACCGTAGCATCGCCGTAAATGGCCTGGTAGTTGCCTGCGGGCAGGTTCTCAACCGTACCAGTACCGGTCTTGCTGTCCTTGTTTACAGTCACTTTTGCAAGTGCCATAATCCAACCAGCCACTGGCCGATTCTTTCTGCACCTTAACAGACAGCGTGACATCCTTATCAACGTTATCCGTCATGGTAGCAGTAATAGTAGTGGTAGTACCAGATGTCGCAACAGTCAGTTCATCAAACTGTGCATCTGTATCATTACCGCCATCGGGAGCCTGATTGGCTTCCTTCTCAACCTCGGTAACTGCGATGAAGAGGATATCGCCGTCCTTGACATAGACATCCAGCTTTGATGCCCCTTTGCGCTGCTGGCAGTGGAAGCGTCTACCTTGTCCAGAGCACTTTCCAGTGCGCCGACGGAGGAGATGGTGCCGCTGTACGCAGAAGCATCCTTTGCATCATCCGTACGGGCATCGATGATCTTGGCGTCTGCATAAGACACATCGTCGAAGTGACTGCCATCGCTCAGCAGATGATTGTCGCCATTATACTCATCGGAATAAACCGTGATAGAGGCAACACCGTCAGTATCATCATCCACATTCGCAGTAATGCTGTCTGCATTGTCTTCCAGCGTGTACTCGTCGTCGGAGTTCACATCGTAGGTGTAGAAGCCCTGGTCATTGCTGTCCAGCGTGCCGTCCACCACAACGTCCTTCTCAGTCATGCCGTCCATGAACCACAGCTTGGCGTTGGTGGTGTCTTCCTGGTGTTGATATCGAAGTCCTGATCGCCCACCAGAGATAGACAACATCCTCGGAGCTGACCGCACTGCCCAGATCGGCGCCGGCATAAACCACATAAGCGGGCCTTGTTGCCGTCGTTCTTGAAGATCACTGCCACATAGCCGGGATCCTTCTCGACATCTTCATGGAGCCGGTAGCCGTCTTCACAGCGATATCGCCCTTGACGTCCTCAGCTGCCACAAAGCGATGTTTTGTCGTTCAGGTACAGCTTGGTGGGAGCCTTTACTTGCCGCAGAAGAAGTACCCGTATAAGTCTTCGCATTCTGCACCTTGATGGAGGACGCATCAGCATCAATATCATCCACCAAAGCGTATCCGCCGTCGTTCTGTGCCGTTGCCTTTGCGATGGTCACATTGTAGTCCTTGTTGCCATAGAAAGGAACAGCGTTGAACTTATCGTTGTTGGCCTTGCACTCAACATTGCTCTTGCTGGCCTTTTTGTCCGTCATAACATACAAACCAGCATCACTATCATCAAAGTCACTATCACTCAGGTTAACAAACGCTTCGCCATCCAGAACAGCACTCTTCGGATTCTCCAGCTGCAGTTCTTCCACCTCACCGGTCATCACATTGACCGCCTGAGCATAGTAGGAAACACCGCCGTAGTTGGAAGAAGCGCCATACACGCCAGTGACATAGTACACATCGTTCAGATTGGCCAGGCCAGCGCCAGTGACCGCAATGGCATAGCCATCCTTGCTGACATAGATGTCATACTCATCGTCGGAATTGTACGTAGAATCAGCATCCGCACCATCCACTTGCGCGGCATAGGTGTACTTGGTGCCGTCAGCCTTGATATAATCCTTGGTATAAGCGGAAACGCCGCTGGTGATCTTTTCCGCCACATAGCTGTTCAGAACCTGGTTGACCCAGTTGCTGCCGTCATACTTGAAGGCAACTGCCAGAACCGTGTCCTCGGTGTAATCGGAGGTATAGCCCTTCATGATATAGGACTCGCTGTTGTAGTCATCATAGTAAGGACCTGCGGGAATCGTAGCGGAATCAACCTTGGTCAGAGTGACGCTGACGCTGGCGCCCTTCTTGGTATAGGTGCTGGACAGGTCTTCATCCACATCGTCAATCTGAGCCGCCACATAGCGGGAAATTACAATGGTGTCCACTTCGTCATCGTCGTTTTCATATGCTTCGACAATATCGCCGGCACCGGTGTACGTATCGTCGCTCTTCAGGTTCTTGTACTCACCCAGCTCATAGCCATTGAAATAAACTTTGGCGCTGTCCAGGACATCGTCATTGTCATAATTCATGTAATCGCTGCTGGTCAGAGAATCCTTCAGGGACTTCGTCTTGTCCATGACAACGGAGTTATCCGCATCGTCGGCATAGGTGCCGATCTTGCTGCCGTCATACTTCCACTCCGTAGCGGGATGGCCAAACGCATCGTCTGTGCCTTCCTTTGGCCACCAGGTCCTCGCAGTACTTCTCAGCAAACTGCACCGTGTAAGCATTGGAGTCGGTCGCCTTGTCCTTGCTGATGGTCTGCTTGTCAGCATTGGTGGAGGTCACGGGAGTGGCCTTGGAAGCGCCGATGTTGATCGGAATATCACCAATGATTATGTCGCCGCCCTTGTCCTCATACTCCACCAGAGTGGCCTTCATGGCGTTGAACGCCATCTGAGCGGCCTGCTCACGGGTCAGCGCAGCAGACAGGGAGATCTCTTCCATGCCTTTGTCCAGATCCGCGTCGCCCAGGGCCAGTTTGGAGGTGTTGATGGCCCAGCTGTTGCCCACCAGCTGCTCGATCTTGGGATCATAGCCCAGAGCTACCAGCAGCATCTTGGCAAACTGGGTGCCCAGCACGGGAGAATTGGGGTTGAAACGGCCGTTGCCGTCGCCAGCCAGAATGCCTTCGTTGGTGCAGTAAGCAATCGCGCCTGCGCTCCAGCGGTTGGCTGCCACGTCGGCATAAGGTGCCACAGCAGCCGTCAGTTTGTCGGCCTTCTCCTGGCCCACCAGCATGTAGGTGATGATCTTCGCAGCCTGCTCACGGGTCAGGGTTGCGTCGGGGTTGAAGTTATTGCCGTCGCCGCCATTGAAAATGCCGGCGGCAGTCATAACATCGACCGCCTCTTTGTAAGTGACTTTGGGTAATCCTTGTAGTCACTCGCGTCCGCGGCGAAAGCGGCGGTCATCAGGCTCAATGCCATGGCCAGCGCCAGCACCAGGGACAGAACCTTTTCAGATTCTTCATGGTTCGGTAGTCCTCCCTTTTTGATCGTTTTGCTCCAAAAATGATCCATTTTGGCACAAATAACCCGTTTTTCCTCCAAAACACCGACTTATAAATACCGCATAGCACCTCTTTGACCGCAAAGCAAAATCCCCGGAAAGCCGCGCCACAGCGGCCTTTCCGGGGATTGCAAACGTATGGATGTTCAATTTGGTAGACATTTCGACGGCAGATGCTGTCGCTGCCTTTCTTCTATCTCTTGTCCCCCAGCTGTTTTCCTTTTTCCCATTTGGGTAGACATCCGGTAGACATGGTAGACAGGGGCTGGAAAAATTAGGGCAAACAGTCTTTTTCCATAGACGCCGGAATCCCCGGAAAGCACATGCCTTCCGGGGAGCCAATACCAGGAAAAAGTTATAAAGAAGAAATCGGTAAGAACAACATGATTTCTCGGCAGCTACAAGCAGCCAAATACGTCCGCCCGCGCTGCTGCCCAAATTATCATACCGGCCTGTCAGGGGTGTCATCGGATGCGTTGGTTGTCGAAGCTCCACATCCTCAGCAAAATGCCACGTCACCACCATCATACCCCTGTGCTCCAAAAAATGCAGCACGTTTTAAACTTTTTCTAAACAACTCCCGAATTCTTTCCCCGCATTTCCTTGCCACCTTCTCCCCGGCATGGTATACTGTTTCATGCCCGCGCGCAGCGCGTACAATGTTACTGCAGGAGGAACGGATGCTATGGCAGAGGAACTGCTTGCTCAATTTGATAAAACAAGGGCGTATTGCTTTGAACTGTTCAAAGCCAAAAACGCCGACTACGGTCCCACCTGGCTTTTTATACCGCCCCCAGTCCCTGAACGACGGATCTGGCGCAAGGCCAAGCGCATCCGCACCCTCGAAGAACATGGGGATCGCGCCTGCATCCACGAAGGCCGCGATGTGGAATATGTCGGCATTATTAATTACTGTATCATGTTCTTGATCAAACTGCAATCCGCTCCCGGGCTTCCTTCGGAAGCGGATTTGACGGACGACATTTCGGTCCTGGACGGCATTGGCGAGGATGTGCTCACCGCCGCCTATCAGGCTCAAATGGATCAGGTACGCACCCTGCTGATCCGCAAAAACACCGACTATGGCGACGCCTGGAAGAGCATGTCCCTGGGCGCCATGACCGACCAGGTCATTATCCGCGTCTACCGTATCCGCAAGATCCTCGCCAACGGCGGCAAATGCACCTGTGTCCGAGGGCGTCAGCGCCCAGCTGCACGATGTAATCAACTATTGCGTGTTTGCGCTCATTAAAATGGGCGCGGAATTTCTGAACTGAACGGAACCATTATTTTTAAGCATTCCGTTTGAACAAAACTCTCCCGCTGAATCAGCGGGAGAGTTTTCCATATTTTTTAGTTTTGTTGCCCGGAAGTGTACAACTTTTGCTCTGCCCTACACGGTAAGTGTAGGGCCTTTTTGGAAAAGCCCCAAATTCGACTACATAAAAGGAGAAATCGACTTGAAGTATACAGAACACTATCGATTGAACCAGTGGGATGCGGCTGATCGCGTCCTGCGGGAAGATTTCAATGCAGACAATCAAAGGTGGATGCAGCCATCGCTGCATGCAGGGCACGGGATCCACAACTCTTAAAATCCATCATCGTTTCAAACGACACGTCACAACTGGACATCGACGTCAGTGACATTGATTTTGGCCACTGGCATACCGTTCTGCTGCGCCTGGAAATTTTAGGGGATGGAGAAATGCGCTTGCGCAGCAATCAGTCCTACTCCGAATTCTTTAATCAGTTTTCCGTATTTGAATCTACTTCCGATTGTCTGTCTAAATTTCCCGCCCGGACAGCCGGGCAGCGCCACGAAATCTATTTTTTCCCGCTGTGTGACAAGCGCCGTTTAATCACGGCTCTGACCCTCAGTGATACTGTGCTTTTTGGGGTGCAATTATCAGCTGTCTTATGAAAATCTGATCACACTGACCATTTTTCCGAAGGAACCAAAGCAAACGCTCGGTGCGGAGAGTAAGATTTCTCTCTATGGGCTGCATCTGTGAAATACAAAACCCCCCGTGCCATACGGCACGGGGTTTTTGTCGTTATAACACAAATGAGTTACGAACGAAACAGTAAAATTATGCCTGCTGTGCGTAAGTGATCGCAAGTGTCGTGGGAACGCCGCTGGTTGTTGTACCCAAGACAATGCTCACCGTCAGGCCGGTACCATTACCAGTGTTGTAGCTTCCGCCCCATGCGGTAACAGTGTAGCCCGCAGCCTTCACTGCGTTGGCAACCGCATTCTTAATATCGTTCTGCTTTGCAGATGCAACTGCGTCAGAACCGGTAACAGAAGCGGTCAGCAGGTTCGTATCGATGGTCGCGCTATACTCGGTATCACCGGGTGTAGGAGTCGGCGTAACAGTCTCATCCACCGTCTGGATCACGATGGTGGTCACTTCGCCGTCGGTGGTCTTGTACCAGACCTTATCGGCATAGGTGCCCTGATCCTTCACAATGGAAGCAGTGTTGGAAACAAGGATCTCTTCGCCGTCGGCGCTGATGCGGAACACCTTGCAGTCGTCTGCCACGCTCAGGATCTTGTTGCCCAGCGTCACGCTGCCGTTCTCCACCTTATCGGTGCCGGTGGTGTATGCCAGATCAGTGGCTGTGCTGTGAGAACCGCTGTCATCCACATAAGTGGCGTTGGTGAAGTTGTACACATCCTTGGAGTTCTTGGTAGCATCCGTGTACATGGTGTACTTCTGAACACGAGTTTCGGAGTTAATCTTGGTGATCTCGCCGTTTCACAATGGCGTCATAGGTGTAATAATCACCCAGATCGCTGTCGTGAGAAACACCGCTGTTGTCGCCCAAGACAAAGATGATGTCCTTACTGGAGCTGCTGACGCTGTTGCCCGCAGTCTCGACATAGACAAACTTGGCAATCGTTCCGCTCTTGCAGTAAACAGTAACCTTGCTGGCCTGCTTCAATGTCACAGTGGGAACATTAGCAATACCACTGTAGGTGCTGTAGCTGTCGGTGTTGGCATTGTAGAATACAAACACAGTCTTGCCGTTGGCATTCGTTGCCTTATCACGGCTGGCGCTCTTATATTCATTTGCAGCCAAACCAGTGCTGCCATTCAATTCAGAGTTGCCCTTGGTGATAATCGTACCAGAACTCATGGAAGCAGCATCAGCCAAAACTGTCAGTTTGTACTCATCATCGCTGTTGATACGGTAGGAAACGATGTCGCCAGTGTTAATGTTGGTATCGGTCAGCGTACTATCAGTAGTGGCAAAAACAGTATCCTTCGTCACGTTGACGGACTTGGTGGTGCCATCCGCGAACAGCAGAGTAGCCGTGCGGTTGGTGTTCACGCCCACGCTGTTGGAACCGGTCCAGCCCATCACAACGGCGTAGTTGTCGGAAGCTGCGTCTGCATCCACATAAACGGCATAACCATAGCTGTCCAGATAAACCGTAACATCGCTCTTCATGGCATTGGAAAGCGCAGAAGTAATGGTGTCTTTAGAACCCTGAACTGCATTGGATTCGTACAGCACCGCCAACGGTAACGCTCTTGCCCTGCGTGTAAGCGGTCAGATTGCCGGTGACCTCCTCAGCCGCCTGCATGGACTGCACGCCCACATCGCCGCTCTTGCTGGAATAAGTATACAGCACATAGCTGTCCACTGCGTAGTCGGCATCGGTCTCGTAGGTGGAGCCGGCCGGTCTTGGCCTCCAAAGTTGACATAAGCATCTTTGGTGGAGGAAGCCGCATAGGATGCCGTAATTTTGCCCAGATAGGTATTCACCATGGTAATCACAACCGTCTCGGCCTCATCGTCATAATAGACTTCGGTCAGAACGCCGTTGCCGCCGATCTTGTTGCTCTCGCCCTTGGTGATGTCATAGTTGGAAGTCGTCTTCTGGCCATCCACATAGGTGGTGATGTTGGCCTTGGCAATGCCTTGCTCAGACCCAGATCACTGTAGATGGTACCCATCTTGACTTCGGTCGTGTAAGAAGCATCCGCGTCGTCGGCATAGGTGCCAATCTCGGTGTTCTTATACTTCCAGGTGGAAGCGGGACGCTCAAAGCGTCGGTGTCGTTGGCCGTCACCTTCAGGTCTTTGCAGTACTTCTCCGCAAACTCCACCGTCCACAGACCGTCCGGTGGTTTTTCTCAGCGCTGATGTTGGTGGACTCAGCTTTCACCTTGGAGGTCACAGGAGTGGCCTTGGTGGCGCCATTGTTGATGGTGATGTCGCCAATGATGATGTCGCCGCCCTTGTCCTCATACTCCACCAGAGTGGCCTTCATGGCATTGTATGCCATCTGAGCAGCCTGCTCACGGGTCAGATTGTCGGACAGAGAAATTTCTTCCATGCCGTTGTCCAGATCCGCGTCGCCCAGGGCCAACTTGGCCGTGTTGATGGCCCAGCTGTTGCCCACCAGGTTCTCGATCTTGGCGTCGTAGCCCAGAGCCACCAGCAGCATCTTGGCAAACTGGGTGCCCAGCACGGGAGCAGTGGGGTTGAAGCGGCCGTTGCCGTCACCAGCCAGAATGCCTTCGTTGGTGCAGTAAGCTTAATCGCGCCTGCGCTCCAGCGGTTGGCTGCCACGTCCGGCATAAGGCGCCACAGTGGCCGTCAGCTTGTCGGCCTTCTCCTGGCCCACCAGCATGTAGGTGATGATCTTCGCAGCCTGTTCACGATTCAGGGTTGCGTCGGGGTTGAAGTTATTGCCGTCGCCGCCATTGAAAATGCCGGCGGCAGTCATAACATCGACCGCCTCTTTGTAAGTGACTTTGGAGTAATCCTTGTAGTCACTCGCGTCCGCGGCGAAAGCGGCGGTCATCAGGCTCAATGCCATGGCCAGCGCCAACACCAGGGACAGAACCTTTTTTCAGATTCTTCATGGTTCGGTAGTCCTCCTTTTTTGATCGTTTTGCTCCAAAAGTGATCCAATTCAGCACAAATAACCTGTTTTTCCTCCAAAACACCGGCTTATAAATACCGCATAGCACCTCTTTGCAAAGCAAAATCCCGGAAAGCCGCACCACAGCGGCCTTTCCGGGGATTGCAGAACGTAGCGTGGTTTTTTCAATTTGAAATTTAGACATTTCTGCCGGCAGATGCTGTCGTTACTCTCCCTCCATCTCTTGTCCCCCAGTTTGTTTTCCTTTTCCATTTTGGTAGACAAGACATGGTAGACAGCGGCTGGAAGAATCTGGATAAACTCACTGCCCGTTTTCTCGTAATACAAAAGCCCTCGATCACTACGTCCGAGGGCTTTGTTATACATAAATTTAACGATCCATCTGTTTGCGGCGGGACAGGTTCATGGTACCGTCCTGCATGGATGCAATCATTTCCAAGCTTTGGCCGGTTCCCATCGCCACGCACTGGATGGCATTTTCCGCAACCGTGGTCGCAATGCCGGTGCGGCTGGACACCAGTTCCGCAAAGCCGGCCACCAGGCTTCCGCCGCCGGTCAGGACAATGCCATTGGTGGAAATATCCGCCACCAATTCAGGAGGAGTACGCTCCAGAACTGAGTGCACAGCTTCCAGAATCCGCTCCGCCGGTTCTTCGAACGCCTCGATCATTTCACTGGAAGACACGGAAAATACTTTGGGCAACCCCGTCATCAGGCACGCGGCCCTTCACTTCCACGGTCTGCTCCTCTTCCTGAGGATAAACACATCAATCTGAATTTTCAATTCTTCGGCCGTACGCTCACCGATCAGCAAATTGTGCTTACGGCGGGATATATTTAACCACTGCTTCGTTAAACATATCGCCGGCCACCTTAATGGAGGCAGATTCCACCACGCCAGACAGTGAAATCACAGCAATATCGGTTGTTCCGCCGCCGACATCAACAATCAGATGTCCGTCGGGTTTGGCAATATCAATTCCCGCGCCGATGGCCGCCGCCACAGGCTCTTCAATCAGATACACGCTGCGCGCACCTGCCTGGATCCCGGCATCGATCACCGCACGCTCTTCCACTTCGGTGATACCGGAGGGGACACAAATAATGACGGGGCTTGAACAGCTGGAAGCCGTTTACCTTATGAATAAACTCTTTGAGCATACGCTCCGGTCATATCGTAATCTGAGATCACACCGTCGCGCAGCGGCCGGATGGCCCACAATGTTTCGGGGGTTGCGGCCCAGCATTGCCTGGGCATCTGCGCCTACCTTCAGAAGTTTTCAGTGTTTTTATCCATTGCCACTACGGGAAGGCTCATTGAGAACAATGCGCCCTGCCCCCTTTGATGTATATCAGGGACCGATGCGGTGCCCAAATCAATGCCGATGTCTTTTGCCAATGCGCACATGTGTCCACCTCATTTTTACTTTCTATATCGGTTTATTTATTCCTGTAATATACAGGTTTTATTCCAATTATTCATTATACCGGGTTTCCTCTTCATTTTGCAAAAGAGTTTCGTCGTTTTCGCCTCCGGTCCTCTTTCCCAACCGCCTGCACCACTGCCGCACAGTGAATCTCCGCCGCCCCAGCCAGCGTCAGCACACGGCAGCATTCTTCAATCGTGCTTCCGGTAGTGATAACATCATCCACCACCAAAACTGCGCCGCCCCTGAACCGAAGCATTCTTTTTCACGCTATAAGCGCCCAGGACATTGGCTCTGCGCTGCTCGGGCCGCTCAAGGCGGGACTGCTGCTGAGTGTCACGCACTTTCTCCAGCAACCGCTCGCAGGGCAGATTCAACCGTCGGGCCAGCCCCTTCGCCACCAACTCCGACTGGTCGTAGCCCCGATCCTTCTGGCTGCGCCGCCCCAGCGGCACCCAGGTCACCACATCCAGCGCAGGGAACTCTTCCCGGACATACGGTTCCAAAAGGCAGCATACGTCGCAGCACGCCAGGTTTTTGATGAAATTTATAATCGAGGAAGGACTCGCGCACCATGTCCTGATACAGCAAAGGTGCCACGCACCGATCGAAATAAACGCCGGTGCGAACCCGCTTTCTTCCCTCCGCCATCGGAACCTTTTCGCCGCAGTTTCGACAAAAATAGACTTCTCCTTCCTGCAAAAAAAGCGCGTCGCAGAAAACACATCTGGGCGGATACAGCAGATCCAAACAGCAATCCAACAGTTTCACCGGGCTCTCCTTCCTTCCCGCAGCCGAACCTTCAAACCGCTGTACCGGCGGCTGCGCCGGTCTGTGGCTGCCATCTGCACGATGGCCTGATCGTCTCCCACCAGGATCAGCAGATCCCTGGCCCGGGTGATGGCAGTGTATAGCACGTTGCGCACCATCAGCGTGGGGGCACAGGGCGCAGCGGCCAGGATCACCGCTTTGTATTCGCTGCCCTGGGCCTTATGTACTGTAACAGCATACGCCAATTCCAGCTCCGGGAGCATTTCCGTGGTATATGTGGCCATGCGGTCATCAAAGAGTACGGTAACCAGCTCGCCAGACGGGTCGATTTCCATGATCGTTCCCACATCGCCGTTGAAAACACCCGTGCCCACTGCACCGTCTTCTTTTCTGCCAGATGATATCGTAATCGTTTTTGATTTGCATCACCCGGTCGCCCTGCCGCAGCAGCAGATCGCCGCAGATCTTCTCCGTTTTCCTGGCGCAGCCGGGTTCAGCGCCGCCTGCAGAACCCGGTTCAGCGCCGCCGTGCCCGCCGCGCCTCTGCGCGTAGGCGACAGCACTTGAATCTGTCCCGGGTCGATCCCCATATTCCGAGGCAGGCGAACCTGGCACAGCTCCACAATCGTTTGAGCCACCTGCTCCGGCATGCGGCGCCGCAGGAAAAAATAATCTCCTGATTGGGCGTCAGTACCGGCGTTTCACCGGCGTTGACGGCGTGGGCGTTACGCACGATGGCAGAACGCCGCGCCTGACGAAAGATTTCCGTCAGCTCCACCACATGCAGGCGGCGGCTGCGGATCAGATCAGAAAACACATTGCCCGGCCCCACCGAAGGAAGCTGGTCAGCGTCACCCACCAGAATCAACCGGCACATGGGCCTCAGCGCTGCCAGCAACGAGCGCATCAGGTTCAGATCTACCATGGACATCTCGTCCACAATAACCGCATCCGTATCCAACGGTTCTTTTTTCATTTTTTGCAAACGCCACTTCGCCCAGTGTCTCGTTGTAGCTCATGCCCAGCATACGGTGGATGGTCTGGGCTTCACGCCCGCAGGCCTCGCCCAACCGTTTGGCCGCCCGCCCCGTGGGCGCCGCCAGCTCCACACGCAGGCCCATACGTTCCAGCAGCGCCACGATGCCGCGCACACAGGTAGTTTTGCCCGTTCCGGGACCGCCCGTCAACAGAAACGCGCCGGAGTATGCCGCCGTTTCTACCGCCTGACGCTGCTCGGGAGCATAAACGATCCCCTGGCGGGCCTGGATCTCCTCAAAATCGCCTCCACATTGCGCCCTGATCGGCGTCTTCTTCACACATCTGCCCTATGCGGCGGCTGACAAACACTTCATCCTCATACATTCCCGCCAGATAACAGGCCTGCACATTGGCCACGGTTTCCTCCACCAGCTTGCCGGTCTCTATCAGCGAATCAACGGCCCGCTCCCACAATCCTCCGACAGATCCAGCATGGCAGCGGTGGCCGCCGTCAGCTTGGGCCGCGGGAGAAATACATGGCCATTGCCACAGTTGTGCCGCAGGGTAAACAGCACCGCCGCTTCCACACGCGCATCGCAATGCCTCGGCGCCGCCGGAGAGGGCAATCTGATCCGCCGCGGCGAAGGATACGCCGAAAAACTCGTCGCACAAAAGATACGGATTGGCACGCACCGCTTCGGAGGCTTGGTCACCGAAACCGCTTACACAGCTTGACGGCCAGCGCCGCGCTCAATCCGCTTTCCGCCAGAAATTCCATCAGGCGGCGCATACCTGCCTGGGCGCGGAAACTGGCGGCGATCTCCTGCGCTTTCCGGGCCGTGATCCCTTCAAAAGCGCCATCCGTTCCGGCTCCAGTTCCAGCACATCCAGCGTTTCCTCGCCGAAGCGCTGCACCAACAACTGTGCCGTAGCCGGTCCGACGCCTTTCACCGCACCGGAGGAAAGATAGTTCAAAATCCCGCTCTCGGAACGGGGCATATAGCGCTCCACAGTTTCCGCCTGGATCTGCACACCGTGGGTAGGGGTGGTGCTTCCATTCACCGGTGATGATCAATTCCTCCCCGGCGCGGCGCAGGGGATGCAGCCCACCACGGTAATCTGCTCACCGTCGGTGGTGTCCAGCCGGGAGCACGGTATAGCCGTTGTCCTCGTTTTGAAAAATCAGGCTGTTCACCGTTCCGTCCACAGTGCAGCGTTCCGCTGCCATTCCGCATCCCCCCTTAAAATAGCCTATCTGTTCCGGACGTATGCCTCCGCATCTTCCATGGTGCACAGGCGCACCGCCGCGTACTGCTGTTCCAGCTGCCGGGCCAGCGCCCGGCCCCGTTCATCCAGGCCGCAGTCCGCAATCAAAATGCGTTCAAAGGGCGCCGCCCGCACTGGCCCAGGAAAGCCGCGCCACCGTGCGCTCCAGCGCAGACGCGTCCCGCGCCGCCGGGATCAGCACCAGGCACCGCTCCAGTTTCTCCCGCTTGGATAAAAACAGCGCTTCTGCTATTGACCATGCGGCCCAAGCAATGCCCACTGCCGCAAAAAAAGCCACAACACTCTGCTCAAAAAGTTCCATCGTCGCTCCCCTTTCTTCCTTATCCTATGAAAAGGAGAGCATTTCGTGCCCTGCTCCCTATGCTTCGTTCAGGACCTTCTTCAAATACCGACCGGTATAGGAACGGTCGCACTGCGCCACATCCTCCGGCGTGCCAGCAGCCACAATCTCACCGCCGCCACTGCCGCCCTCCGGGCCGAGGTCAATGATATAATCAGCCGTCTTGATCACATCCAGATTGTGCTCAATAACCACCATGGTGTTGCCTGCATCCACCAGCTTCTGCAGCACCTCGATGAGGCGGCGCACATCGTCGGTGTGCAGGCCCGTCGTCGGCTCATCGAGAATATAAATCGTTTTACCGGTGGAGCGCTTGCTCAGTTCCGTGGCCAGCTTGACACGCTGCGCCTCGCCGCCCGAAAGAGTGGTCGATGCCTGCCCCAGACGGATATATCCCAGGCCCACTTCCTGCAGCGTCTGGATCTTTCGGGCAATGCGGGGCAGGTTTTCAAAAACGGCACCGCTTCATCTACCGTCATATCCAGCACCTCATAGATGTTCTTGCCCCTTGTACTGTACTTCCAGCGTTTCACGGTTGTAGCGCTTACCCTTGCACACTTCGCAGGGAACATAGATATCGGGCAAAAAGTGCATTTCAATCTTCACCAGCCCGTCGCCCTGACAGGCTTCGCACCGGCCGCCGCGGACGTTGAAGGAAAACCGCCCCGGCCCATAGCCCCGGGCTTTGGCGTCCTGGGTGGCAGCAAACAAGTCGCGGATATCGTTAAACACGCCGGTATAAGTGGCCGGATTTGACCGGGGCGTGCGCCCGATGGGGCTCTGATCAATGTCGATCACCTTGTCGAGATACTCTTCGCCCTCGATGCCTGTATGCTTGCCCGGACGAGCCTTCATCCGCATCAGATCCACACCCAGGCGCTTGAAGAGGATCTCGTTGACAAGGAGGATTTGCCCGATCCGGATACCCCGGTAACACAGGTAAAGGTACCCAGCGGAATGGACACATCGATCTTTTTCAGATTGTTCTCCGCCGCACCGTGCACCGTCAGCCAGTTTCCGTTTCCGCTGCGGCGCACCGGAGGCACAGGAACATTCTTTTTGCGGGCCAGATACAGCCCCGTCAGGGACTTGGGGTTGGCCGCCACTTCCTCCGGGGTGCCGGCGGCGACAATCTCGCCGCCGTGGATACCTGCGCCGGGTCCCACATCGATGATATAGTCCGCAGCGCGCATGGTGTCCTCATCGTGCTCCACCACAATCACCGTATTGCCCAGGTCCCTCAGATGCTTAAGGGTGTCCAGCAGCTTGTCATTGTCACGCTGATGCAGACCGATAGACGGCTCATCCAAGATGTACAGCACTCCCATTAAATAAGAGCCGATCTGGGTGGCCAAGCGGATACGCTGGCTCTCACCGCCAGACAATGTGGCGGCACTGCGCTGCAGCGTCAGGTATTCCAGCCCCACTGAGCGCAGGAATCCCAGACGGCTGCGAATCTCCTTCAAAATCCGGTCGGCGATCATGGCCTTGGAACCGGTCAGCTCCAGCTCTTCCATAAACCGCAATGCATCATTGATCGGCAGGCGGGTATAGCAATCAATATCCATCTCCCCTACCGTAACGGCCAGCACCTCTTTTTTTCAGCCGTTTTCCACCGCATTCAGGGCAGGGGCATTCGCTCATATACTCTTCAAGTTCTTTGCGGGGTAATCGCTCTGCGTATTGCGATAGCGGCGCTCAACATTGTTTGCCACGCCTTCGAACGCCTGCATCAGCGTGCCGCTGCCCTGGCCTGGTCATAGTGCAGCTTCAGTTTTTCCCCACCGGTGCCGTAAAATGATTCTCTGCACCTCTTTGGAGAGTTCCCCAAAAGGCGTTGTCAGGGGAGAAATGGTACTTTTAGCCAGCGCCTCAAAATACATACGGGAGATGCCGTCGCCCCGGATGTTGTTCCAGCCGGGGAGCAGTGATAGCCCCATCCAGAATGGAAAGGCTCTTGTCCGGCACGATGAGATCCGGATCCGCCCGCAGCTGAAAGCCCAGTCCTGTACAGGTGGGGCAAGCGCCGTAAGGGATTGTTGAAGGAAAAACATGCGCGGCGTCAGCTCTTCGATAGAAATGCCGCAGTCTTCGCAGGCGTAGTTCTGAGAAAACAGCAGATCCTGCTCTTCTTCCCCAAGCACATTGACAATGATGAGGCCGCCGGAGAGCGCTGCAGCGGTTTCGATGCTGTCCGTCAGACGCTGGTTGATTTCGCGCTTGACCACCAGGCGGTCCACAATGATTTCAATATTGTGTTTTTTGTTTTTCTCAACTTGATCTCTTCACCCAAGTCGTACAGGCTGCCGTCCACCCGCACACGGACATAGCCGCTGCGCCGTGCGTCCTCAAATACTTTGGCATATTCGCCCTTCCGGGCGCGCACTACGGGCGCCAGAATCTGGATTTTGCTGCCCTCCAGGCAGCGTAAGCACCTGATCCACGATCTGATCCACAGTCTGCTGCCGGATCTCCCGGCCACATTTGGGACAGTGCGGCGTGCCCACCCGCGCCCACAGCAGGCGCAGGTAGTCGTAAATTTCCGTCACCGTGCCCACCGTGGAGCGGGGGTTCTTGCTGGTGGTCTTTTGGTCGATGGAAATGGCCGGGGACAGGCCGTCGATATAGTCCACATCGGGCTTTTCCATCTGCCGAGGAACATCCGGGCGTAGGACGAAAGGCTCTCCACATACCGCCATGACCCTCAGCGTAAATAGTGTCAAAGGCCAGGGAGGATTTACCGGAACCGCTCAGGCCCGTCATAACCACCAGTTTGTCCCTGGGGATCTCCACATCCACATTTTTCAGGTTATTCGCCCGCGCGCCTTTGATGATAATTTTATCCTGCATGAATTTCTGCTTCCTTGTCTGATTGTGTCAAAAGTTTATGCCTCTGCAACGACATCCGCCGCAGCAGCCCGCGGCAGAGTGCACAACACCTGAGGCTGCAGCTCCACCTGAACGCCGATGCGGCCGCCGGAAACAACGATCGTCTCCTGCTCCAAAGCCGACACATGCGGTACCGTGGAAATTGTTTTTCATACCCACAGGGCTGCAGCCTCCGTGAACATATCCAGTCAGGGGCAGCAGATCCCGTCCAGGCAGCATGGCGACGGATTTTTCCCCCACCGCCCGGGCCGCCTTTTTGAGATCCAGCGTCTTTTCCACCGGGATATCAAATACATAGTATGCCCCGGACGCGCCTTTTGTCACCAGCGTTTTGAACACTCGCTCCGGCGCCATGCCCAGAAAGGACGCCACCGTCACACCGTCTACTGCCTGCCCTTCCGCGTGCGGATAGCTGTGGGCCGTATAAAGGGATGCGCTTTTGGTCCAAAATACGCATGACGTTGGTTTTGGTTTCTGCCGTTTTTGCCATCGTTTTCCTCACTTCCGCATATGCTCCGCCGCATCCAGGTACCCCCGGATGCAATGGAAACAAAATCGTTGTCCGCCACCACAAAATGATCCAACAGCTCCACGCCCACGGTGCGCAAACTTTCCCGCACGGTCCAAGTGGCAGCATAGTCCTGCTCCGATGGCACTGCGTAGCCGCTGGGATGGTTGTGAGCCAGATACACCGACACCGCATTATCGGCCAGCGCATAGCGCACAGCGTCGCGCACGTTGAACGCCGCGGCGCTGGGCCGCCCTGGCTGAGCCGGTGGCAGCCCAGCATCCGGCCTTTTCCGTCCACGCACAGCTCCAGCACAATCTCGGTGCGCTCTCCCAGAAATATTTGAGGAAAAAATGCCCCGCCGACTCGTAATCTTTGATAATGACCCCGGCCGGTCCAATTCGATCAGGCTGCGCTGATACAACTGCGGCACCAGACGGATCAGCAGCGCGGCATTTTCGCCGATGCCCTCCACCTGCATCAGTTCCTCCACCGGCGCACGGAACACGCCGTCAAGGCTGCCGAAACGACGCAGCAGCGCATGGGCCATGCCGTTGGTATCCACCCGTGGAATGGCGTAATACAGCAGCAGCTCCAATGCCTCGTGCGGCGCAAGGCATCCAGCCCATGCCTGCGGAACTGCTCTTTCTTGCGCTGGCGGTGCCCCGCGTGGGGGTTTTTTTCTCTCCACCCGCTGTGCAACTCCTTACGCTCTTTTGTTTGAGCCTACGGCGGCTTATTTCCCGCCGTACTGTTTGAGATATTCTTCCATGCGCCCGCGCATCGCATCGTCGATGAGCACGCGGCCGTCAATGGCCTGATTGTGCAGCGTGTCGATCACCTGGCGCACCGTAACAATGGGGAACACCTGGATACCGTATTGTTCGCGCAGCTCGTTGAGCGTGGTTTGCTCACCGGTGCCTTTTTCCATACGGTCCACGGACACAAACAGCGCCACGATCTTCACATCGGCCACGCTTTTGAAAAACTCAATGCTCTCGCGCACCGCGGTACCCGCCGTGACCACATCTTCCACAATGGCGATGCGGTCGCCGTCCTGGGCTTATAGCCCACAAAGCTGCCGCCCTCGCCGTGATCCTTGACCTCCTTTGCGGTTAAAGCAGTAGGGAAGGTCGCGGCCATAGTTGCGGTACAGCGAAGCCGATGCGGTGGTCACCAGGGAATGCCCTTATAGGCCGGGCCGAACAGCGCGTCAATGCCTTCGCTCATGTTCTCCTGGATGCACGCGGCGTAGTAATCGCCCAGCCGGGCGGCCTGCGCGCCGGTTTTATAGTTTCCGGTGTTTACAAAATACGGGGTCTTTCTGCCGCTTTTTGGTGACAAAGTCGCCAAAGGTCAGCACGCCGGAGTCAACCATAAAGCGAATAAATTCTTCCTGATACGTCATAAAAGGGGATCCTCCTTTGTTTTTTCTTCAGAGCGCCCAAACGCCTCCGTTTTTCACATCATACAAATTCAAGTATACAGTATAGCATATTTTGCCGCCTGTGCGCAAATGGAACAAGAGAATTTCCAAAAATTTTACCCGGATTTCACAGCCTCCAAACCAATTCTTTCCCTTGCCGCAAATCCCCAGGCAAGCGGCGCGAAGTTTGCCGAAACCCCTTGACAGTGCGTACCGATTGGCATACTATAAACAAGGAGCCGCCGCTGTCGCCGGCTTCAAAAACCAAATCGATTCCGGTAGGCAAGGCTACCTCAGGGATACGGATTGTTGCCGCGCAGCAGTGGAGACACTGTCAGATGGTCAGCAGGGATGTCGAATCCAAGGCATTCCTTAATACAATACCACCGCCCTGAGATGCTAAAAGCTTTTGAACGGTGGACACTTTTTCTGCACGGCGGGCGGCTGTGCAGGCGTTAAAAACATCCCCCTCCAGCCGCCGGATCTTTTCTGGCCCGCAGGAGGTTTTTGCGCAGTTCTCCGGCCCGGCCATAATACAGTCATCTCATGCCACGCGCATCGGAAGAGGAGGTTTTGCCTATGCAGAAGGAGTATTTGTCCCTGGCCGTTGATTTTATTGAAGAGTTGTTGTCCCAGCGTAAATATGCCACCGTGCGCGAACAGCTGGTGGATATGGAACCGGCGGACGTCGCGCTGCTGCTTTCCGAATTTTCAGAGGATCAGCTTCCTATTCTGTTCCGTCTGCTGCCCAAGGAACTGGCCGCCGAAACCTTTGTAGAAATGGACAACGATCAGCAGGAGCTGCTGATCCGCTCATTCAGCGATACCGAGCTGCAGGAAGTGTTGGAGGAGATGTACCTCGACGATACTGTGGACGTGATTGAAGAAATGCCCGCCAGCGTAGTGCACCGCATCCTGCGCCACTGCGACCCTGAAAGCCGGAAAACCATCAATGAACTGATGAAATACCCCGAAGACAGCGCCGGCAGCATCATGACCACGGAATTCGTCAGCCTGACAGCCGATATGACCGTGGAGGACGCTTTCAAACGCATCCGCCGCACCGGCGTGGACAAAGAGACAATCTATTTGTGTTATGTGGTCAACGACAGCCGCGTCCTGATCGGCCTGGTTTCCGTGCGCACCCTGCTGCTCAGCGATGAGGACGACATCATCAGCGATATTATGGAAACTCCATCGTCAGCATCAACACCCTGGACGATCAGGAAACAGTTTCCCCATATGTTCAACAAATACAACTTTCTCGCCATTCCCGTGGTGGACCAGGAACACCGTCTGGTGGGCATTGTCACCATTGACGACGCCATGACTGTTATGGAGGCCGAAGCCACCGAGGATATGGAAAAATGGCCCCCATTATGCCCTCCGACAAGCCTATCTCAAAACCGGCGTTCTGGAAACCTTCAAAGCCCGTGAGCCGTGGCTGATGATCCTGATGCTTTCGGCCACGTTCACCGGACTCATCATGACCCACTTTGAAAACGCACTGGCCGCCTGTGCCATCCTGACCTCCTTTATCCCCATGCTCTCCGGTACCGGCGGCAACAGCGGCACCCAGGCCTCCACTGCCGTGATCCGCGCCCTGTCTCTGGGCGAAGTGCGTTTCCGCGACACGTTCCGCGTTATCTGGAAAGAAGCGCGGGTGGCCCTGCTGTGCGGCCTGATGCTGGCGGGCGCCAACTTTATCAAAATGATGCTGGTGGATCGCTGGATGATGCACAATCCCGCCGTTACTGTGGCAGTAGCCGCCGTTGTCTGTGCCACACTGGTCTGCACCGTGCTGTGCGCCAAAGTGGTGGGCTGCAGCCTGCCCATTCTGGCCGAAAAACTGGGCCTTGACCCCGCCGTCATGGCCAGTCCTTTTATCTCTACCGTAGTGGATGCCATTTCCCTGCTGGTCTATTTCCAAATTGCCACCGCCGTGCTGCATATATAACCGGAATCCACAAGACTTTTGGCAAAACCTTACAATTTTTTATGTAAATCTGTCAGTCAAAGCAGGCAGCTTTTTCCCTTTTTCCACGGAATCTACCCCTTTTCCGCAAAAACGTCATTGTTCACAGAATGTTCATGTTTTTTCAAAATTCGTTCAACATTTTCCCGTCCCGGCATGGTATCTTATGGTTGCAGGCAAGTAACCAAAAATTCTTTCCCTTCTCTCTTAAAAGCAACACCCGCTGTTCGGAAGGCAGAACCGAACAGCGGGTGTTTTTCTCCTCCCTCCCCAGCGCCTCTGCACAGACCGTCCCCAGCCTGCAGCCACCGGGGAAAGGAATTTTTCGAATGGTTGCACTCTTGCGTACAACTTTTGCCCTGCCCTACACGGTAAGTGTAGGGACTTTTTTCGGAAAGCCCCAAATTCGACTACATAAAGGAGAAATCGACTTGAAGTATACAGAACACTATCAATTAAAACCAATGGGATGCGGCTGACCGTGTCCTGCGGGAAGATTTCAATGCAGACAATCAGAAACTGGACGCAGCATTGACAGACATCAAAATGCAGCGAAGCCTGACATTGCTGCACGAATGCAACGTAACGAAAAGCAGCCAGGAAATTGAGTTTCCTTTGTCCATCGACTGGAACGCCTGGAAAGCAGTGCACATTCAGTGCGAAGCCTTCACGGCAGAGGACCGCACGGAAGTATATGTGGATCTGGGCGGCAAAAAACCATCATCCGGGCCTGGGGCAATGTGGCCGGCAGCGGCACGTCTTCCTACCTGGGCTACGCCATCCCTTCCCTCTACGATGCCCGCCGCCAGTTGTTCTACTGCAACACCAACGGCTACACCGGCATCGGCTGGGTCGTGGGCGACGGCACCTTTGCCCGCCTTATCTCCGCGCCTGACGCTGACCGCTTACCGCAAAGCAAATGTGAATACTGGTACCACCGTTACCATCTGGGGCGAGCGTTAACTGTAGAAACCACACAAAAGCAACACCCCGCTCTTTTTGAGCGGGGGTGTTGCTGAATTACAGCGCGGAATGCGCTTTGTTCCATTGGGTAAGCGATCAGCCGCCGATAACAGTGCTGGTCGTCAGGGTTTCGCCGCCAACAGTAACACTCACCTTATAAGTAGAGGTGCTGTTCGTTGCAAAGTTAAAGGTGTAGTTTGTACCACCCTTCTTCACGGTACCCTTAGTGATGTCGAACGTAGCAACAGAGCCAGAGTTGGTATTGGTCATGGTCACAGTTCCCTCAACATCAACCTGAGTCTCACTGTTGCTGGTCACAGTCAGGGTAGCGGTACCAGCATTATTGGTCAACGTAGCGGTATAAGTATCGCTCTGGCCTTCGCCGGGATCGCCTGCATCTGTATCAACCGTCTGAACGAAGACATAGGTCAGCTCGCCGTCGTCAACCACATAGTAGACGATGTCATCCTCATCGGTAGCAATGCCGGAAACGGAACCTTCGGTAATCACGCCGTCTTCATCAGCATAGAACACCTTGCAGTCGTTAGCAGCAGTGAAATACTTGATGCCGCTGCCCGTGCCGAAGCCCAGTGTATTGTCGCCGGAGACTTTCACGGTGCCCTTTACATTGTTAACAACATAAGGATCAGAACCCACACTGGTGTTGTAAGCGGACAGACCGGTGATGATATCATCGCTGGTAGTAACATTGCTGAACAATGCGTTCGTCACAACGAGCTTACCATCCCGCATATTGCCGGGAACCAAAAGTCTTATTATCTACCATGACAGTGGTGATTTCACCATTGACCACTGCATTGTAGGTATAATACTGATCGTTGTCAGCGTTAGTGATCAGGCCAGAGATGGACTTGCCAGCCAGGAAGGTCACATCCTTGGAGGAGGTGGACACGCTCTTGGCGTTGGTCGCATCAATGTACATCATGGTCACGATGGAACCAGACTTAATGTAGTAGTGAGCAGTCACCTTGTGGGTGCCATCTGCCGTAATAGAAGGCACATTGGCAATGCCAGTGTATGCCTTGTAGACTTCATCACTGCCGCTCATAGTTTTAACAATGAAGACAGTCTTGCTGTTTGCATACAGGGTTGCAGGAGTTTTACCAGTGGCGATAGCTGCGGTGCCCTTGGTCAGCGCAAAGCTGGTGCTGTCCGTGATATTCTGAGTGGTAGAAACCGCACGCAGAACATAATCTTTGTTATCGTTGATCTTGTAGGTAACGATCTTTCCAGTCAGATCTGCATAACCTTCCTTGGTATCAACCGTCTTAACCGTACCATCGGTAAAGGCCAGCTTTGCACGGTCTGCCTTCACCAAGTCAGCATCCGTCTCATTTTCAGCCTTGATGACATAAGCATAGTCGCTGGAAACAAATTCTTCCTCATCCACATAGATGGCATAGCCGTATGCATCCAGATAAACAACATAGTCGTTCTTGGTTGCGGGGAGCAGTCTCACCGGCAATGTTCTTGGAATAATCATGCTTGGTGCCGCCAACCGTGATGTTCTTGCCAGTGGTATAAGTGGTCACTTCGCCGAAACGGACTCGGCCACAGCCACGGACTGGACTTCGTTGTTGGCATAAGTATACAGCACATAAGCGTCATCGTCAAAAGATTCATTGGTCTCATAGTTGACCGTGCCGCCAGTGACAGGCTTCTGGCTCATCGTGTTGATTACGATGTAAGCATCCTTAGGAAGAAGAAGTAGCAGCCACAGAACGGTTGACCTGGCCCCACATAGGTGTTGATTCTGACAATGGTCACATTGTCGTCATTATCCCACATAAGCTTCGGTCAGAACGCCGTTTGCGCCGATCTTCGTGCTGTTGCCCTTGTACAGAACCTCAGCATTGGTGTTCTTCAGATCCTTACCATCTTCAAAGACGGTGGGAACCGTACGGGTGCTCAGGCCCAGGTCGGCATAAATATCGCCCAGCTTGACTTCCTTGGTGTAGGAAGCGTCGGCCTTGTCAGCATAGTTGCCGATCTCATCGGTCTTCATCTTCCACTGAGTGGAGGGACGGCCGAAATCGTCGGTCGTTTCGACCTTCTTCAGATCCTCGCAGTACTTTTCAGCGAACTGCAGGCCGTTGGCCCTTCATGTTGTTGTCATAGTTGCCCTGTGCCATGGTCTCGGCCGGGAAGCGTTGACAATCACGCTGCTGCCGTCGGGCAACTTGACCTCAGTGCCGCGGTTCTCATAATCGACCATGTTGGCCTTCATGGCGTTGAACGCCATCTGGCAGGCCTGCTCACGGGTCAGTGCAGCGGACAGGCTGACATCAGGCGCGTCAGACCGGCAGAAGCTGCCAGCTTGGCCGTGTTGATAGCCCAGCTGTTGCCCACCAGTTTTTCGATCTGGGGATCATAGCCCAGAGCTACCAGCAGCATCTTGGCAAACTGCAGGCCCAGTACGCTTTCAGTGGGAGCAAATTTGCCGTTGCCGTCGCCGGCGATAATGCCCTCGTTGGTGCAGTAGGCAATGGAGCCTGCGCTCCAGCGGTTGGCCGCCACATCGCTGTAAGGAGCAATGGTAGTCACCAGCTTGTCAGCAGCCTCCTGGCCCACCAGCATGTAGGTGATGATCTTCGCAGCCTGCTCACGGTTCAGGTTTGCGTCGGGGTTGAAGTTATTGCCGTCGCCGCCATTGAAAATGCCGGCAGCAGTCATAACATCGACCGCCTCTTTGTAAGTGACTTTGGGTAATCCTTGGTCACTCGCGTCCGCGGCGAAGGCGGCGGTCATCAGGCTCAATGCCATGGCCAGCGCCAGCACCAGGGACAGAACCTTTTTCAGATTCTTCATGGTTCGGTAGTCCTCCTTTTTGATCGTTTCCCTCCAAAAAGTGATCTAATTCAGCATAAATAACCCGTTTTTCCTCCAAAACACCGACTTATAAATACCGCATAGCACCTCTTTGACCGCAAAAGCAAAATCCCCGGAAAGCCGCGCCACAGCGGCCTTTCCGGGGATTGCAAAACGTATGGTTTTTCAATTTGGTAGACATTTCGCCGGCAGACGCTGCCGCTGCCTTTCTTCTATCTCTTGTCCCCAGTTGTTTTCCTTTTCCATTTTGGTAGACATCCGGTAGACATGGTAGACAGAGGCTGGAAAAATCTGGTTCGTTTTTTGAGACCCGCACTGATTGCATTTTAGCGATCAAAAAGGCCGCCCTATAAGCGGCCTCTAAACAGTTCTACCTAAATGCAGATCATGTTTACATGCTCCCAATGAAACAAGCAAGCACGGAACGCAACAAACACAGCGCGAACGACCGGAAGGAACTATTTATGATAGTTTTCCAGATCCCCGATCCTATGGTTTATGACCTTGATCTGTTCTTCCACCACCGGCATACGTTGTGCAAAATGGTTATGCTCCCGCACCTCGCGCGTCAATTCCTCCAATTTTGTATTGGTAATAGCCTGCGCCTTTTCCACTTCGCTGTGCATTCGGCAAACTGCGGTATGGCTGCTCCACAATACTCCCGCCAATGCCAGCCCGCCCGTAATCAGTGCCACAACAATTTCCGTCAAAGACTCCGCCCCCTTCTTTTCGAACCTTCTTCATAAAACGCTATTCTTTTTACCCAAATGTTGTATAGATCTGTACAACCAACAGAAAAAAACAGCCAGCCCCATCCAAATGACGGGGCGGCTGTTTGCAAAAATAATCCTCTTCCTTCCAACCTATTCGCTTTTATTGATACTCTGTCCAATCAGGATTTACATTCAGCGCTGTCCAGCGCTCATAAACTTCGCCTTTGCCTTCGTAGGCGTGGCTGTTCGTCGCTTCCTGAACGGCGAGGTAATACCAGGCTCCCGGAAGAGCATCCGGCCACTCCTTCATCCCTGCCAGAAGGTCTTCTTTCTCCTCCGGCAAACGGTTCAAAACACGGTTGATGATCGTCATCGCCTCCGCCCGTGTGATCGGCGCATTCGGGCGGAAACGTCCGTCCGGGTCGCCCTGTATCCACCCCAGCTGCGCTGCACGCCGGATTTCGCTTTCAGCCCAGTGCCCGGAAATATCCGTAAGCTGCTCTCGCCGTCGCTCGTTCCGGTATCGAACCGGGCGCAGATTGCCGCAAACTCCGCGCGGGTAATCGCTTCGTGGGGTGCAAACGTATCCTCAGTATACCCTTTCACCACCCCCAGCGCCGCCATCGTGGACACTGCCTTGTTGTACCATGCTCCCTGCTCCACATCAGCAAAGCCGCTCCGGTCGGTTAAATACTCTTCCCGCACATCCTCTTTCAGCAACCGGAAGAAAATCGCCGCCGTTTCCGCACGGGTGACGTTGGCCAGCGGACGGACATAACCTTCGTCGTCACCGATAATATAGGCAAAATGATCCGCACCGTTGAGCCAGTCCGGCACGCCGGTGGCTTCCCAGCCGGCATAGACCGTCTTGTTCGAGGTCATTTTGATCGTGCTGATTTTTCTCCGTCAGGTCCTTGTCTGCATACCAGCCGGTGAAGGTATAGCCTTCCCGCACCGGCACCTTTTCCAAACGTACCTCCGTGTTGCGTGTATAGCGCTCGCTGTCGTATTCCGTGCCGCCGTTGGATTCATAGTGCAGCGTATGGCGCGTCGTGGTCCCGCCGCCACCGGAGGACTTTTCCACCCATGTCAGCGCCAGCGCGCCGATGGAGTAGTTATCCTCATTGGCAAAATCAGTGGGCACGGTAAACTTGATACCAGCGGTTTCATTTGTGACTGCAATCTCCTGAATAGCGGTCTTTTGATGTTTTCCATCGCACTGTCGCCGCTGTCCGCCTCGGTGTAAAGTGCGGTTCAGGCTGTCAAAACGGTACAGCGCAAATTCCGTGTTCTGGTCGGTTCCCGCAGGATACGGGAGATAAATGCTGTACTCGCTCTGCGCACAAACCAGCAGGTTGCTGTCGTTGGCATCGATCAGATCGAGATACTTCATAGCGTATTGCCGGTTGGGGTCGGCTTCCACCTTAATGTCACTTTCAGCAGCCCCCTCCAGTGTGCCCTTCCAGACGCTGCTGCAATGCTTTCATAAAGGTGTCTTCGCCATTGCCTGCACTAAGCAGCTCGTCGTGGAGCAGACGGATGTCAGCGCCCGGGTTTAGCTGCTGCCCTGCAATGTTATTGACCAGATAGCCCGTACTCTCCGGTATGACCGCAGTACTTTCCGTTACCTTCTGCGAGGGAGCCTTGGCCACCACTTTGCTGGCCAAATGATCGATATCCTCCATACTGGCTGCATCAGAGATCCCGCGGATGTGCAGCAGACTGTCCTCTGTCTTGAGCCTGGAGCCATTGATCGTAATATTGTCAAGTTTGATTCCATCGCTCGGCTCCACTTTGGCAACATAGGTACCCGGCTTGTGGTCGTCCGCCAGCAGGGCGCCGTTTTCCTCGTAATAGTTGATTACAAATGGATATTGACCATTGTGTTCAGCCTTGTTCCAAAGTTGGCCGCCCACTCTGATCTCTGCATCATCACTCAACCCCTCAAAGCGTGGGTCAGGGAAACAGTTGGAAGGCTCTGTGGGATCATCGTGGTTGTGGTCTCCATCGGCAATGTACTTGGTCAGCTCGACGGGCTTGAGGATAAAGGGGGCTTAGCGTCTAAATACCATCTGTGCTCATACCCTTGAAGACTGGGGAACACCGCAGCTGCGTCCACAGCAGATAGAACGGGCTGTACCGACTCTCCTGCGGAAAATCAAACTTTGCAGCACCTGCTTCATGTTGAGTCTTGGAATGAATAAAGTCACGGTTCTCGCGCGGCGCATCTGTTTCAAAAACACTGTTTTCGCCTGTCGTTACCGTGCCGCCGACAATCATGTAACCGGTTTTCTTTGTGTATCGTCCCGAATGTACAGCGTGCCCAACGCTTCGAAATTCCCGTCAATTTGGTTGCAGGTAACATAGGTTATAAAATTCTCTTGACGTGAAGTGCCCTCATAGAGTTCAAGGCGCGCGTCGGGCGCAAGAGAAACGTTGTTCGTTAATTCGCTTCCCCACCTGCCAAACAGCATCGTCTCCTCTCGGTGCTGTTTCGGGGTGCTGCCGCTGGTAATATTCACCTGCGTCATGCTGCCAATGCTGGTAAGCGGAACTTCGCCGTAAATATTCAGGGTCGCATTGGGATGGCGGCCCACAGTGGTGTTATCCTGATAGCTGTTGTAAATCCGCTCATCGATTGTATCCGTAGACCCACCGCCGTATACGTCGATGACAACTTTGCCTTTGACACCGGCCCCATCGCCAGTAGCGTGGATATTGGGCGCATGAACATTCTTCAGTGTAAGCGTTGCGTCGCCCAGAATCATATTCGGCCCAGATGAGGTGCGGTCCCATCCGCTGACAAAGATACCACGCCGCAGATAAACTCCGTTCGCATTACCTCCTGTACAATTTGTCAGGGTCATGTCAACATTGCCGGTGACAAGAGACAGCGCACTACCGCTCTCACTATTACCGCCGCCATAAACGAACTGTACAAGAGAATTATTTGCCGCAATTGTGACATCGCCATTTACTTGGATCATTCTGTTTTCCGATCCATAAGAAAATATAACCGCCGCCAAAAATACGATGCCATACATTTTGAAACTGGCAGTCATCAATATCGATCTTGACCGGCCCTGTAGTACCTGTGATCATCGCTGCGCGAGACCGGCCCGCGTCGTAGCAACCTCCAACAATGCAGTCCACCTGCTCGCCGGTAATATCATTTAAGACAATATTTTTACAGCGCCGGCAACATTAGCTGTCGCGGTTTGAATATCAGAATTTGTACCAATCACGCTTGGATCATTGCTCAAAAATATGGCCGCCGCCAGCGACAGCGACTGTATCAGGATCCGTGGAAGATACTTTGGTATCGCCGGCCCAAGCCCCGCCGCTGATGGTGATGTTCGTGTTTCCGCCCACATCTGCGGTCCCCTCGTCCTGATCCACCAGACCGCCGCCGACAATGGAACGAACATGAACGTTTTCACCCATCAGTTTGACGTTTGTATTTCCAGAAACATCGCTGCATCGACCGCCGCCATAAGCGTATATAAAGGATTCCTCGTTTTGAGCTTCATCTCCAAAACAAGATGCGTATCGCCGGTAACATTGTTCTCCCGGTCGCCGCCGCCGAAAATGTATACCGGGACTTCACCATACGGAACTGCTGCTCTTAGGACTTTCTTTCCATTCCGGTGTGTCGATCACAGCGGTTTCTGTCAGGTGAAGCGTGTGGCCGTTTGCAAAAATAAAAGCAGGAAGCGACGGCCGCCATTCTCTGGTACGGTGTATTGCTGCTTAGAGAACCCCAGTGTCAAGTCTTTCACCGTGAGATCGCCCTGTAGAGAGAGCCAAACCTCCGTTGTAGAGCCATACCCAGCGAATTTTAATACAGCGTTCTCATCCGCACCCTGGATCGTAATATTCGCTTCCGGCGTCGTCAGTTCTCCATTTCTACCGTGCCCAACGGCGAACACGTCGCCATCCTTGGCACTGGCCATGGCCGTATCAAAAAGCTCAACGCACTTCCGGCAGATGTGCCATCGCCGTCTGTGTCGCCCTCCTGCGACACATAGATCGCGTCTGCGGAATGGCCGGATCCGTTTTCTCCTCCGCAAACGCCACGGCCGGCGCCATTGTCAACGCCATGCACAGCGCCAACAGCACAGACAAACATCGTTTTTCATCTCATTTACAATCTCCTTTCATAAAAGTGTACTTTTGTGAGCTGTGCTTTTTTCAAAAAGTGTACTTTACAGAAGGAGTTTTCATTGCGAAATAGAAAAAATTTCTATTGTAATTTTGCCTGTTTTTGTGTATTATAAATAATAACTTGGGTGTACTTTATTTTTTGAAAAAGTACACTTTTTCAAATTCTACTATTTTCCATTTGGTAAACATAACGCAGTAAGAAAAGGCTGAACAGACAGTTTTCGTACCAGAAGCCAAAAAGTTCCCGGCTAGGCAGACTACTCTACCACAGCAACTATGGATACGCGCATTGATATGAAACACTGGTGAAATCTGTTGAATAAATCACCGTTACCCATGCCTTTACGAACAAATCATTTTTGAAAAAAAATAAGAAACCCGGAAACCATTGCGGTTTCCGGGTTTTTCCTGGTGGAGACTACAGGACTCGAACCATCGACCTCCTGCGTGTGAAGCAGGCGCTCTAACCAGCTGAGCTAAGCCTCCGTATAAAACCCCGCAGCATATGCTGTGAGGTTTTTTGTGGTGACCCGTACGGGACTCGAACCCATGTTACAGCCGTGAAAGGGCCGTGTCTTAACCACTTGACCAACGGGCCCATAAGCGGCCCCATATGAAAGTGCTCACATGGGAAGCCTTGGTAGCGGCACCTGGATTTGAACCGGGGACACTGCGGGTATGAACCGCATGCTCTAGCCAACTGAGCTATGCCGCCAAATTGCTTCTGCCGTCCGACAGAGCAGTTATTATTATATGCAAACGACCCCATTTTGTCAATACCAAAATGTAAATTTTCGCTGTAATTTGAAAATTTCTGCATCAGCAGCCGCGGGAAACACTTTCCCCCGCTCTGGCAGCCCCGTCAAAAGCGGCTCTTTTCCTGCGCATTGTCCTCTTCTGAAGAAAACGCGGCAGATCCTCTTCCGTATCAAACGAACAGCCGTGCAAAAACTGGTCCACCTTTCCCATCGCCCAATCGCCTAATACAATTATAAATACAATACCGATCAGCAATACCAATGCGGCCATAACTCACTTCCTTGGTTTGAGTATACCTCTTTTCTCCATTGATGTGAGATTTATGTTCCGCGCACAGTATAAAAACGAAATTAATACCGTCTCGCCCGCCGACCGCCGTTAATATATTTTTAATGCTGCCGTATCCCCTCAAATGGCATCTTTATTTTCCTTATGCTACGATAGGTGCGCAAAAAAGGAGGAAACGTTATGCAAATTGTTCTTGTTGGTATTGGTTTTTCGTGATCGCCGTTCTAGCCTATTTGGGCTGGGCGCTGATAAAGGGGGAATGATGCCATGAGTTCCATGGTCCAGTATATTTTTTACCTTGCTTTTCTGGTGGCGCTGGCCATTCCGGTGGGCAGCTATATCTCCAAAGCAATGGAGGGCAAGCCAGTGTTCCTATCCAGGATCCTGCGTCCTTGTGAAAATGGAATCTATAAATTGCTCCACATCAATGAAAATGAAAACATGGGGTGGAAGAAATATCTGTTCTGCGCTCTTGCATTCAACCTGGCGGGATTGATTTTCCTGTTCGCCATCCTGATGCTGCAGGGCGTTCTTCCCTGGAATCCCCCAAGGCATGGAGGGTCTGAGCTGGCATCTGGCTTTCAACACCGCCGCCAGCTTTGTCACCAACACAAACTGGCAGACATACTCCGGCGAATTCGCTCTGTCCAACCTGTCCCAGTCCCTGGGCCTGACGGTACAGAACTTTGTTTCCGCCGCCTGCGGCATTGCAGTGCTGTTTGCCCTGATCCGCGGCTTGATGAAAGTTCGTGAAAAAGGCATCGGCAACTTCTGGGCCGATCTGGTCCGTGCCACGCTGTACGTAATGATGCCCCTCTGCATTGTCGTCACCATCGCACTGATTGCCCTGGGCGTACCCCAGTCCCTGGGCGGCGGCAAAAACCGTGGACATTCTCGAGCCCATTGCTGTGGTGCAGACCGCAGACGGCTATGAGGTGCTTTCCGATGCAGAGATCGACCCGGAAACCGACGCTGTCATGGTAGACGGCGAAGTCGTGCCAGAGGCCAAGATTGTTACTCAGCAGTATTTGCCCTGTATCCCCAGGCCAGCCAGGTCGCTCCCAAGCAGGCCGGCACCAATGGCGGCGGTATCGTGGGCACCAACTCGGCACATCCCTTTGAAAACCCCAACGCACTGACCAATCTGTTTGAGATGACGCTGCTTCTGCTGATCCCTGTGGCACTGTGCTTCTCTTTCGGCAAGTGCGTCAAGGATAAGCGCCAGGGCATCGCGATTTTCCTGGCCATGTTTATCATGCTGGTGGTTGCACTCGGTGTCGTCGCTTCCTGTGAGCAGGCCGGTACGCCTCAGCTGGCACAGGACGGCGCTGTGCAGATGATCGGCAATATGGAAGGCAAGGAAACGCGCTTCGGCATCGCCACCTCTTCCACATGGGCTGCGTTTACCACAGCCGCTTCCAACGGTTCTGTCAACTCCATGCACGACAGCTATACCCCCATCGGCGGCATGATCCCCATGCTGTTGATGATGCTGGGCGAAATCGTTTTCGGCGGTGTGGGCTGCGGCCTGTACGGTATGATCGGCTTTGTGCTTCTGGCCGTATTTATCGCCGGTCTGATGGTGGGCCGCACACCGGAATATCTGGGCAAAAGATCGAATCCCGCGAAATGCGCATGGCCATTCTGCTGTGTCTGGCCACTCCCATTGCCCTTCTGGTCGGCTCCGGTATTGCAACACTGCTGCCTTCGACCGCAGACGCTCTGAACAACAGCGGCGCTCACGGCCTGTCGGAGGTGCTGTATAACTATGCTTCCGCAGCCGGCAACAACGGCTCCGCTTTCGCCGGCATGGGCTGCGACACGCCTTTCCTCAACACCTCCATCGGCTTGGTGATGCTGTTTGTCCGCTTTGTACCTATGACGGCGGCTATTGTAATTGCCGGCTCCATGGCGGCCAAGAAAAGGTGGCGGCCAGCGCTGGTACTCTGTCCACCAGCAATGCCATGTTCGTATTCTTACTGATCCTCGTCGTGCTCATCATCGGCGCGCTGAGTTATCTCCCCGCTCTGGCCCTCGGCCCCATCGCGGAATTTACCCAAATGATTGGAATTGGTTAAGGCAGGTGTAATAGAAATGTCAAATAAAAAGCAATCCTTCGTGGATCAGGCTATGGTGGGGCGCGCCATCCGCGATTCCTTCGTAAAAAGCTCGCGCCCCGTCAGCAGATCCAGAACCCCGTTATGTTTCTGGTCTATCTTTCCGCGATTCTGACTTCCATTCTTTTCTTGCTGTCGCTGTGCGGCATTTCCGACGGCTTGACCGGCAGCGGTTTCATTCTGGCGATCGCTGTGATCCTGTGGCTGACAAGTTTTGTTCTCCAATTTTGCCGAGGCCATTGCAGAAGGCCGTGGCAAAGCTCAGGCCGACGCACTGCGCGCTTCCAAACGGGATGTGATCGCTCCAAGCTGTCCGATCCGTCCGACCACAGCAGTGTACAGGATATTTCCGGCGCTTCTTTGAACAAAAGGCGATATTTTTATTGTCTCCGCTGGTGAGCAGATCCCGGCCGACGGCGAAGTCATCGAAGGCGCCGCCAGTGTGGACGAAAGTGCCATTACCGGCGAATCTGCCCTGGTGATCCGGGAAGCGGGCGGCGATCGTTCCGCTGTCACCGGAGGCACCACGGTTCTCTCCGACTTCCTGGTCATCCGCGTGACCCAGGAAGCAGGCCACAGCTTCCTCGATCAGATGATCGCCATGGTGGAGGGCGCCAACCGCAAGAAAACCCCCAATGAAATCGCGCTTCAAATTCTTCTGGTGGCGCTGTCGATCATCTTTGTGCTGGTCACCGCATCACTGTACGCCTATTCTCTCTTCTCGGCCAACCAGCTGGGCATGGCCAATCCCACTTCCATCGTATCTCTGGTGGCGCTGCTGATCTGTTTGGCTCCTACCACCATCGGCGCGCTTCTCAGCGCCATCGGCATCGCCGGCATGAGCCGGCTGAACCAGGCCAACGTCCTTGCCATGAGCGGGCGCGCCATCGAAGCCGCCGGCGACGTGGATGTGCTGCTGCTGGATAAAACCGGCACCATCACCCTGGGCAATCGCCAGGCTGTGGCGTTTCTGCCGGTGGACGGATGCACGGAACAGGAACTGGCCGATGCGGCGCAGCTCAGTTCCCTGCCCGACGAAACGCCGGAAGGCCGTTCCATTGTGGTGCTGGCCAAAGAGCGCTTCGGAATCCGGGAGCGGAACCTGGCCGACAGCCACGCGGTCTTTATCCCCTTTACCGCTCAAACCCGTATGAGCGGCGTGGACTGTGATGCCGGCGAGATCCGCAAAGGCGCTGCAGACGCAGTGAAAACCTACATTGAAGCCGCCGGCGGCACCTACGGCCCAACTGCGCCGCACTGGTGAACCGGGTCGCACGCGAAGGCGGCACGCCGCTGGTGGTGGCAAAGGATCACCGCGTCCTGGGCGTGATCTATTTGAAAGATATTATCAAGGACGGCGTGAAGGAAAAGTTTGCCGACCTGCGCGCCATGGGTATCCGCACCATCATGATCACCGGCGACAACCCGGTAACCGCCGCCGCTATCGCTGCGGAGGCCGGTGTGGATGATTTCTCTCCGAAGCCACTCCGGAAGCCAAGCTGAGCATGATCCGCAAATTCAGGCCGAAGGCCATCTGGTGGCCATGACCGGCGACGGTGTGAACGACGCTCCCGCTCTGGCCCAGGCCGATGTGGCCGTGGCCATGAACTCCGGCACGCAGGCGGCAAAAGAAGCCGGCAACATGGTGGACTTGGATTCCCAGCCCCACTAAACTGATCGAGATCGTCCGCATCGGCAAACAGCTGCTGATGACCCGCGGCAGTCTGACCACGTTTTCCATCGCCAACGACATCGCCAAATATTTCGCCATTATTCCGGCGCTGTTCATGGGGCTGTATCCCGGACTGGGCGTTCTGAATATCATGCATCTGACCAGCCCCTCCAGCGCCATTCTGTCCGCGCTGATCTACAATGCCCTGATCATTGTAGCGTTGATTCCCCTGGCGCTCAGAGGCGTCAAGTACCGTGGTACCGGCAGGCAAACTGCTGCGCCACAATTTGCTGGTCTATGGTCTGGGCGGCATCATCGTGCCGTTTGTGGCAATTAAGATCATCGACCTCATCGTCACGCCTCTGCTGGGCCTGATATGATCGCACAACCGGTCCGGAGGCGGCGTTCCCGTACGGCGCGGCTCCCATCGCGCCGGCGGATCCCCCCCCGGTTCGGTTCCCGCAAAGCGGAAAAATCGAACGATATGTTTACCGGGCCCTCCCCGGCTGTTTCCGAAGGAGATGCAAAAAATGAAAGAAGTAATATTAAAGGCCGGCGGAATGCTGCTGCTGATGGCAGTTCTGTGCGGCATCGTGTATACGGCAGTGCTGACCGGCGTCGGCCAGGTGCTGTTCCCCTACCAAGCCAACGGCAGTGTGATTGAGGTGGATGGCAAGACTTACGGTTCCGAACTGCTGGGCCAGCAGTTCACCAGTCCGGCCATATGTGGGGCCGCGTGATGAATCTGGATGTGAATTCCTTCACCGACGAAAATGGCGAGCCTGTGATGTACGCCACAGCTTCCAATCTCAGCCCCGCCAGCCCGGAA
>VOFB01000643.1_pt1 | contig 62102 bp, 125 predicted proteins | sample 5384141 | NCBI WGS metagenome assembly VOFB01 (sample SAMN12384721, study PRJNA508395) | human gut metagenome | isolation source: healthy gut A | host: Homo sapiens
TCATCTTTATTGTTCTGAGTGTTAGCTGATATTTTGGGGTGGCGATCAGTCTGTTTACTATAAATGCAATACAGGGGGCGGATACTCAGACAGCCCAGCTTATGCAGCAGCAGTTGGTGGCGCAGAATGTGACCTTGATATGATGAAGATCAGTGTACTCTCTTGTATTTACGTAGTATTCTATATGGCTGCCGGCATCCCGTATCAAAACCGAAAGAGGACGGACAAGGCGCAGCTGCTTTGTCATGGGTATTACTGGTTGTACTGGTGATGGGAAATGCGGTTTACGCTGTGACCCAGGGAAATTTGCAGTCTGGGTGGCGATATCTCTGGTTCTGCCTCCCTCTATCTGGGGCACTGGCAACAGCAGAGACGGTTCGTGGAATGAGGAAGGTATGATGGAAGCACCATCTGAGTATTAGAATTTAGTAAGATTTATAACCCGGTGAGAATGAAGGCGGGCTCTGGACCATAAATCTGGAGATTCATAAAGGAGAGTTTTGTGGGTAATTATCGGACAGTCAGGAAGGGAAGTCCACATTTATGAATATGCTGGGATGTCTGGACGTACCTAATTCCTCTGGCAAATACTTACTGAATGGAACGGATGTCTCCACCATGGAGGATAAATGACCAGCATACATAAGAAACAAGGAGATAGGTTTTATCTTCCAGGGGTTCAACCTGGATCGCCAACCTCACAGCCCTGAGGAATGGAGCTGCCGCTGATTTACAGGAGTGGATAAAAAAGACAAGAAGCGGAGGCTGTGGATTCTCAAGATGGTAGTTTGGCAGCGATGCCACCATAAACCGGCTGAGAGATTGGAGGCAGCAGCAGAGGGTGGCCATTGCCGGGGCCATTGCAGCCAGGCCACCTGTGATTTGGCTGATGAGCCCACTGGAAATTTGGACTCTGCGTCCAGCAAAATTCTGGGATACTTAAAGATCTGGCACCGGGAAGGGCGCACTGTGATTCTCATTACCCATGATACGCTGGGATTGCAGAACAAGCTAAAAAGAGTGGTTCGGATCATGGATGGTAAGATCGAATCGGATGTGGTCAGTCATTCGGAGGAAGTGCAGGAGGAGACGGAATGAAAAAAAAGGGAAAGAGTAATAAAAGTTCATGGCCATATTGGTGGCAGCCATTGCTGTGGCTCCTGGTGGGTATGACCATTGTGAGCACCCATGGGCAAGGAAGGAGTCATTCCCGCCTGTAACCACTGTGAAGGCCAAAAGGGTGACCTGGGTGAGAGGCTGGTTACCCGGAACGTATGAAAGCCAGAATAAGACAATTTTTTTCCCCAAACGGGACCATCAAAGTGCTGGAAATGGAACAGGGGACGGTAAAATCGGGAAAAACTGGATCACCTTTTGATAATGAGGGAGTGGAAAAGAAACCAGAAAGCGGAGCTGAATATACGCTCCGGCAATCTGGACATCCAGGATGCAGCAAACTCTGCAAACACGGCAGGGGAAAAGAGGCGGCCGCGGCCGCAAAGGTGGGACCTCTGGAAACAGCAGGTGGAGGCCGGGTTATGAGCATCACTTGACCCCAGCGTCAAGATTACCAAGAGGACCCTAGAGGCCCAGAAGAAGGCGGTGAAGCAGGCAGAGTACGCATAGTCGCAGCGGAGGCCAAAAGCAGCAGGAGGCTGCGCTGAAGCAGTAACAGAAGGAGATGGATACATACAATAATAAGACCCTGCCGGAGTAATAATAAGAAGCTGGCTCCAAAGCTGACGGATGTCAATACAGCCACAGCCAATTACAATACAGCGGACTCCCAGTACCAGCAGGCCTTTCAGTGGAGCAAATCAGATGATTCGGCGCTGAAGGGGAGCTGGACAAGATGGACAGCGCGCGCAGCAAGGCGCGCAAGCGGACGTGAGAGCGACAGAGGAGGCTTATCAAAGGCGCGAATAGTCCTCCATCCCCGCCCCAGAGCCTGGAACAGCGGATTTACTGCTGACATGGGGGAAACACCCAGGAGGCGGAAATGCATCAGGCCACGGCGGACTTCCGGATTTGAGAGGCAGAGTTGAAAGCTTCCTGATCTTGCAGAGCTTCAGGCAGATCTGAGCCAGCAGAAAGCCATCGCAGAGTCCGATGTGACCGGGTTGTCGGCGAAGCCTGAAAAGATGAATATCAGCACCAACCTGGCGGAACTGGAAGCAAAAAATCTCTGGAGGAGCTGATTGCGGAGGGAAAAAGGGAGTCAGCGCGGAGTTCACCGGCGTGGTATCAGACTGCCGGGTGACAGAGGGAGCCACCGTGACTCAGGAATGGAGCTGCTTACGCTGCAGAGCACGGAGGATGAGTGTTGAGATTTCTGTCTCAAAATGATTATGGCAAAGTCAAGGAGGGCAGAAGGCAGAGATCATAAATGGCAGCAGCAAGCATTCCGGCACTGTGACAAAGGTGGATAAGATTGCCATACCCAATGAAAAGGGAACCCTGTGATAGGAGCAAAGGTTCACATTGACAATCCGGATGAGAATATCTTTTTGGGCGTGGAGGCAAAGGTTTCCATTTTGGCGGCCCAGACCAGAGATACCCTCAGAGTTCTACAGATGCGGTCAATATTGGAAATGACGGCCTGTTCTGCTATGGGGTGGAAGATGGTGTGATTGCCAAGAAGATTGTGAGACAGGAATTTCCTCCCAGGACTATACGGAGATCAAGAGCGGACTGGAGGAAGGGGCAGAGCTTCTGACAGATATCGGAACGTATGGGGGGGGATAAAGTAACCGCAGTTCCCCAGTCAGAGGATGCAGGCGGAGCGCGGCTGCGGGTGCAGGAGTAGGGATGGACAGAGGAGCATGCATAGATGGGCAACATGTATGAATATGTGAAAATGGCTGTCCAGAACATCCTGGCCAACAAGGGCGCTTCTTTTGACTATGCTGGGTATCATCATAGGTATTGCCTCCGTGATCATGCGATTGTTCCATTGGTGACGGTACCACCTGCTGAGATGAACAAAACCATGGACAATGTGGGAGGCGGACAGATTGCCATAATGTGCAGCAGCGATGCCTCGGTTGCGGGCGAGTGGATTACCGGAGAGGACTTGGATGCTGTCAGGAACACTGTGGAGGGCGTCATTGGAGTGGAGGCAGGAAACAGTTCCAGCGGAGAAACGACCACGGCCAAAGGGACCTTCAATGTGTCCCTGTCCGGCGGAACCAGGATGGTCTTCTGATGAACAATATGAAAATGAAGCGCGGCAGTTATCTCAGGACAGAGGACGTGCAGGAGGGGAGAAACGTGTGCGTAATCTCCGATACGGATGCAAAACGTCTCTTCGGTTCAGACGACGTGGTTGGTATGGATGTGGATGTGATGGCGGAGGGATGGCTTTGAGTCTTCGCATTCAGGGAGTAACAGCTTACAAGGATGATTCGGCGACGGTGAGCTACATGTACGGAGACAGCCCCCGTGAGCCTGAGTATTCCATACACAGCACTTTCCGGTATGATGGAGGGTATGATCAGTTTTATTCCATAATGGTGCAGGCTGACAAGACTCTGGATTCTACCCACATTGCGGACGAGGTGGTAAAGCTTTTGGAGAAACGCCACCAGAGCGCAGGCCTTGAGTACTTCCAGGTACAGACCTTCCAGGATGTGCTGAAACAGTTAAATGATATTATGGGAATTATGACAGCCTTTATCTCCTTTGTGGCGGGAATTTCCCTTCTGGTTGGCGGTATCGGCGTTATGAATATTATGCTGGTTTCCGTAACAGAACGTACCAGAGAGATTGGTATACGAAAATCCCTGGGCGCCAGGACATCTTCCATCATGATGCAGTTTCTGGCAGAGTCGGCCATCATAACGGCGCTGGGCGGTGTGATTGGCATTATATTGGGCCTGGCGGGTGCCTTGGCATCTGCAACATGATGGGCAGTGCACAGGGGATGGAAATTGCTCCGGCCATTAAACTTTCAACAATATTGACCGCCACTGTATTTTCCTGCGCGGTGGGAATTTTCTTTTTGAATATATCCGCCAGGGAAGGCGGCAAAACTGAGTCCTATAGAGGCGCTTCGGCGCAATTAAGTCAAATTCGTACAGATAGTAGTATATAGTGGGCAGGACCTTTCCGGGAAGATTACAGAAGGGACCTGCTCACTTTGTTTGCGGAGATGCGGCTTTTTACAAAGAGCTATCATGTAGTTAGTAAAACTACTCCTGATATTCAATATACGAAAGCATACAGCAGTAAGAATGTACTGATTTGACAAAGAATAAACCTAAAATGGTTTAATAAAAGATTTTTGCATATCTAGAAAGTAGTAAATGCGGAAAATCTATCTGCGTTACATTATATATATTTAATTAATATAAGTATTTACAGATGTAAAAATATGGTATATTATATAAAATAGTCAAATTAATTATAATTAAATCAAATAAAGCAGGAAAGGAGTGTGTTTTTGTCAAAAAAGACGGACTATGAAATTGATGATCCCAATATAATAAATATACAGAAAGTTAAAGATAGTATTGTTGTAGGATACTTATTTAATGATGGTGAAAAGCATGGGATATATAGTATTTACACAAAAAAGAAATAATATTTACAGCTTACTCGAATGTAGACAAGATGAATATATAGAACCTTTTTCTAATGCTATTAAAACATACGTTGTAGGAATACAAGATAAAAATATATGTGATGCTTATATGATTATAATAAGTAACAATCCTCGTTTAAAGAAAATAGAATTACGTAAACAAATAGGTCAAATAGATAATGACACTAAGAATATATTAATAGAAAATAATCCATCTATGACTATTTTTAGGTTTTCCAATAAATTAGAGTATAATTTTTTTTGATAAAAGTGATAATATTATTCATTATTTTTAGGGAGGAAAAGTACAGTTTACAAGGGACTACACAGGGTAACGGTCTGACGGGAGGTGTGCCGCCCGTCAGATTTTCCATGTAATGTTTGAGGGCTTCGCTTGTGGCGGCTATGGTGGTAATCATCAAATCCACCACCCGCCGCTTGTCGTTATAGGATACGCTGTCCCTAGAGTCGAGGCAGCCGGAAATCTGGCCGACCTGTTCCGGGCTGATGGCTTCCACAGTCAAGTCCGCTATTCGCTTCACAAGTTCCTGCTTGCGCCCGTCCAGTTCCGCTATCTTCACATTCACATAGGAGAGTAGGACGTTGTTCGCCCCGCCAGGCTGTCCACCAGCTTTTCAATCTCACCGTCCACATGGGCCAGTTCCACTTGCAGGGCGGCGATTTTCGGATTGGCCTTTGCCGCCTTCTTGCCGAAAACCCGGAGAAGTTCGCCATCTGGGGAACCACTTTTTCGGCTTGGAAAGGGCTTCCTCTTTCTTCTTCCCGGCGTTTAGCGGGCCGATACCGTCTAACGCCTTTTCAATGGCCTTTGCCTGTTTGAAAAGCCGGGTGGGGATATGCTTGCGGCCCGTCTTGGTGGCGGTTTCGCCACGCTCCAAGTTCGGTTATTTCTCCACCATGTAGGCGTGAAAATCGTCCTGTCACTTTGTAAGGCTTGCCCGGTTGCCCTTTGTGCTTTGCAAATCGTTGGTTTCTTGGTCTAGATATTACGGATAAAGTTCCGGATCATTCTACTATTTCGCAGAATAGACGCCGTCGATTCAACGGCAGTGACCTTTTTCGTAATATATTTCAGAAAACCGTTACCGATTGTATAGAAAAAGGCCTTGCGGATGGGAAACTGGTTTATACAGACTCGACACACAATAAGGGAAACGCATCCCGTAAGACGGAGTAGATTAAGCGGGTGGATGAGATATCCAACAAATATCTTAAGGAACTGGACCAGTATGAAGAAGCTGTATGGAACCAACTGGAATCAGAAGGGAAAATCAAGCCGGTCACGTGCAGGAAACGTAAGGAAAAATGGAAACAGTGAATCGCCGTGAAAGTAAAACAGATTCAGAATCAGGATTTTATAAACGGAAAGGGAAAGCGGAAGGAATGCATTACCTATCGCATGAAACCGTTGATTATAAAAACGGAGTTATACTTGCTTAAAACGGCAGCACGAACGAAACATAATAAAAATACGGTCTTTTATTGATAAGGCACACTTCCAATTTCTTAATCATTATTGAGTTAGCTAGGAGGGGATAGCATGGCTTTGACAATACAGGAGCGCTTGAAAGTCCTGCGCGTGAAGCGCGGCTGACGCTGGAACAGCTAGCGGAGCAGACCCACCTTTCTAAGTCTGCGCTGGGAAGTTATGAGGGGGACAATTTCAAGGACATCAGCCACTATGCCCTTATCAAGCAGGCGCAGTTTTACGGCGCACCCGGATTTCGTGAAGCTGCTGGCGGACATACAGATTTATGTGGAGGGTATCGCCCCATGCAGATACAGAACTTGAACGCATAAATAGACGTGGCGAGGGCTGAAATCGTGTAGAAGTACCAGCCGGGGGAGTATGACTAGACCGCTTGTTGACAGAGGAAGAAAAACAATGGCTGACCCGGATTGTACAAAAATCCGAATTGGCTAAAAGTTATATGTCGCAGAGGGGAAAAGAAAATAACAAGTACGCCTTTGGCGAAAAAGACGTAGCACACCAAATTCAAATTTGCGAGGCAAATATGGTTGAAATTAGAGAAATACAAAAACAGGATTATAAAAAGGCGCAGAAGTTTGCAATTCAAGGAATGCACTTGAATTGGTATATGGATAACGAAACCATTCTTTCTCTGTATAGCAAATATTTCTGGCACATGGGTTAAATCGGGCAACGAAAGCCTACGGTGCGTATGTGAACGATTGTTTTGTTGGCGTGTTGCTTGCTGATATGAAGGGGGAGAAAAACGATACCATAGCTTTTGGCGAACATTCTTTGTGAAAGTATTTGATATTATGCAAAACATCGTTGCAGGGGAAGGCGTTGGCGCATATGACACAGCGAATAAAGAGATGTTTGCGTCTTTCCGCAAAAAAGCAGGAACCTGATGGGGAAATAGTTTTCCTTGCTGCCGACCCGGGATGTAAAGTCAAGGGGGTCGGCACAGCCCTGCTTTCTGCATTTGAAGCGGAAGAAACGGGAAACTGGTTTATCTCTACACCGACAATGCCTGCACCTATCAGTTTTATGAACACCGAGGATTTACAAAATCGGAAGTAAAAAGATGTAGTTATTGACTTGAACGGTAAAAAGTACCGCTACAATGTTTGTTGTATAGCAAAACAATTCATTAAAGTTTGTAGGGCTGATTTGAGTGCGCCCTATTGGTTTAATCCGCACTCACATAACTGGGGGAAATAGCAAAGCCAGTCGAGCCAGTCTTTGCTGATGGGCAATCAAGACGGAAAGCCCCAAAATAGCTTTCCCGCCCATTCCAATTTTGAGAGGACGAGGGTCTGAGCTTCATATACGCCCCGTCTGCTGACGAAACCAGCCCTGCGCTTGCTTCCTCCGCGTAGTCTCTTTGAAACTGACCTAATAACTAAGATAACAAGAAATGCCATTTAATTATTCATATGTTAATCTTTGCGTTTTATATGCTTTTTAGTATTCCTGTTTTTGCAAAGGGATTTCTATTCTTATTCGAACGTTCTCTGTGGATCTGAAGCCAGACAGGAATTGAGGACCCAGATAGACGGAATGGTGTAGAATTGCAGATAGTAAATGCAGGTTCTTTAGCAGAGTTTCCTAAATCGCATTACATTACTGCTAGTGTATCTATAACTTAACCAGTTGTAAGTAGAAAAATAAAAAATAGAATATATTCGGCGGTGGTAAAATCCTTTTTCCAGACGGAAAAAGCCCATGAAATCAGCATTTTTGCTATGTAGAATACGATCCTGCAATGAGCAAAATGGTGCCCAAGTGTACAAACAGGGTTATGAGTAGTAGAATAAAGTAATGAAACGAAATGAGTTGTTTGACATTTTCACACGCTAATATTAGAATGGAACAAGCTAGTGTTGCATTTGTTCGCCAATGGCGGAAAAAACGTAAATTTTAACATAAATTAGGAGAGTTGTATGTACGAGAGAATGCTAAATAAGCAAGTCGCACCGTCCATAGAGGATTTGACAGCCTACTGCGGAGAAAACGCGGAACTGTTTGCCCTCATGAATGAATGGCTGTCCCAAACATACGGTACTGTGCAAACAATAGTATTTCCCTACGGAAATAAATATGGCTGGGGTGTTGCTCACAGAAAAAAGAAAAAGCTCATATGCAATGTATTCGCCGAGAACAATGCCTTTACAGTGATGGTGAGATTATCCGACAAGCAGTTTGAAGCTGTTTATAGCCAAGTGGGAAGAGATACCCAAGACTGTATTGCCAACCGGTATCTCTGTGGCGACGGGGGCTGGATACATTACCGCGTCACGGACAGGAAACACTTTCGCGATATTCAAAAGCTGCTGACTGTGAAATGTATAGCATAATCCTCACAGTTCTAAGAGCCATTCATACTCTTTATTGGTATAGAACGGCCTTGGCGGAAAAGGCGTACAAAGATAAAACTAACGAGGTAGCAAAATGATATTGAAAACGGAGCGTCTTGAATTAGTGCCATTACTTCCCTATCAATTAAAATTGTGGGTAGAGAACATACCAAAGCTGGAGAAAGACTTAAATTGTTCTTATCAAGCAGAGCCTATGGAGGGACTTTTCTCGAAATTGTTAAAGGGCAATTAGAAAAAACAGAAAAGTATTCTAACGATTACTTATGGCATAGCTTCTGGTTTCTGGTTCGCAAAAGTGACCGGGTCGTCGTTGGTTCCGCTGATTTCAAGGATATTCCGAATACGGATCAAGAGGTCGAAATTGGCTATGGTTTGGGAAAAGAGTTTGAGCACAACGGATACATGACAGAAGCAGTGCAGGCCATGTGCAAGTGGGCTTTGAAATAAGAAAACGTGTCCCATATTATCGCGGAAACGGACATTGACGGTTTTGCCTCACAACGCATTTTGCAACTCTGTGGTTTCGTTGAGAAAAGACGGGAAGAAACAATATGGTGGAAACTATAAATATTTTGCTGGGTGCGCCTTATTGGTATAAGATGTACTTCCTCTTTAGCCGTTCTTAATAGTGGCAAGCAGTGTTTGGTGGTACACACGAAACGATAGAAGCCCCTTTTTGGGGGTTCAGGTGAAATGATACAGACCCCTCGGTTCCCGCGTCCGCAGAGGCCCGTGCTGTCAGGGGGTGGGAGGTGATTTTGCGGTGCCCAAATGGTGCCCAACTTTACAAAACCACGTTGTCACAGCTTATGCCGCTTTATTCGCGGGACTTGAGAAAACGGCCATTTCATGCAGGTTTGCGCCGTCTGCCCATGAAACGATTTGACGCCTTATAACGGCTAATTTGACTATACAGGCAATAAAACATATAATTTTTGCCAGCTGGTTTTATTCCATTTGGCGCAATGAAGTCAAATTCGTACAGATAGTAGTATATAGTGGGCAGGACCTTTCCTTAAATATTACAGAAGGGACCTGCTCACTTTGTTTGTGGAGATGTGGCTTTTCACTAAAAGTTGTGATATAATGTACGGGAGATTTACGGAAACCGCGGCCTGATCCGCAGATTTACAGAAAAGGATAAGGAAAGAATGGACTGTAAAACAGCACAGAGTATGGTGACCCCATACATTCGAAGAGAGCTGGATGACAGGGAACTGGAAGAGTTCCTGGAGCACATCGAAGAGTGCCGGGAATGTCATGAGGAATTGGAAATATATTTTACCATTCATTTTGCACTGCAAAAGCTGGATGAAGATAAGAATATTTCTTATAATATACAGCAGATGCTGAAAGATGATCTGGAGGCATCCAGCTGGCGCATACGCCGCAGAAAACTTCTGAGGTTTTGGAGTTACGGAATCATGCTGGTTGCGGAGGTGCTGCTGACCGTGGTGCTATTGACACAGATCGAGCTGTGGGACAGAGGGGCGATTGAGGAGACTCTTGTTTACCAGTTGATGTACGGTGAGGAGATACAGGAGGAAACAATGCCTCAAACGACTCTGACAACGGAGAGTCAGACCACTGCTCAGAGTCGGGCAGAAAGAGGAGCCTGTTTCCGAACTGCCGGAGGAACCACGGACCGGGCCTTTGATGCCCAGAGACAAGGTGGAAAAAGGGGCAGTTTGAGATTCCGGATGAAAAGATCAAGGACAGAATAGAATAGTAGAATAGGACGGAGAACGGAATGAACGAAAAAATTGTATTGATAGATGGACACAGTATACTGAACAGAGCCTTTTACGGGGTGCCTGATCTGACCAATTCTGAGGGTCTGCACACCAATGCGGTGTATGGCTTTTTAAATATAATGTTTAAGATACTGGATGAGGAGCAGGCGCAGTACCTGGCAGTGGCTTTTGACTTAAAAGCGCCCACTTTCCGCCATAAAATGTATGACCAATACAAGGGCACCAGAAAACCAATGCCCCAGGAGCTGCACGAGCAGGTTCCTGTGATGAAAGCTCCCTCACAGCGATGGAGATTCCTCTGCTGGAACTGGAGGGTTATGAGGCGGATGATCTTCTGGGAACAGTGGCAAAGAGGATGGAGCGGGAGGGACTGGAGGTTTCGGTGGTCTCCGGTGACAGGGACCTGCTCCAATTGGCGTCAGACCACATTAAAATCCGCATTCCGAAGACTAAGAGAACCGGCACGGAGATAGAGGATTACAACACAAAAAGACGTTCTGGAAAAGTATCAGGTGACACCCCTGCAGATCATTGAGCTGAAAGCCCTTATGGGGGATGCGTCAGACAATATTCCGGGTATCCCGGGCGTGGGGAAAAGACGGCGGCAAAGATCATTGGAGCCTACGGTTCCATAGAAAATGCCTATGCCCATGTGGATGAGATCAAACCGAACAAAGCCAAAGAGTCCCTGCAGCAAAACTATGACAAGGCGCAGCTCAGCAAAAAGCTTGCCACCATAGATGTGGACAGTCCCGTGGCTTTTGAGCTGGAAAATGCCAGGATCGGCAGCCTGTATACAGAAAAGGCGTTTGAGATCTGCAAGCGACTGGAGTTTAAAAACCTTCTCTCCAGATTCTCCTGTGAGGCACCGGCTAACCAGGTGACAGAGGCATTTTGCAGGGTTGTACAGCTTCAGGATGCGGAGCAGGTATTTGAGAGAGCAAAACAGGCAGAGCGGGCAGGGATTGCTTTTCTGATACAGGATAAAAAGATTTTACGGTGCAGCCGTTGCCTTTGGGGAGAAGGATATCTACTACCTGCCGGCAGAGGGGTTTTTGACCCAGGAATATCTTTGCGCCAGGACACAGGAACTGCTGGAGGCGGTTCCACAGGCAGGAACCCTGAACCTAAAGGAACAGCTCCCTGGATGCATGTTGACCGCAGGGAGCGGATGGTCGACCTGGCCATTGGAGCCTATCTGGTGAATCCACTAAAGGATACCTATTTATATGATGATGTGGCAAAAGAGTATCTCGGTATGGTCATTCCCTCCAAGACAGAGCTTTTAGGTAAGACCGGGTTTGCCTCCCCGGAGGAGGAAGCGCTCACTACCTGTGCCTGCTATCTGGGATATACAGCCTGGGCGGCTGTCCCAGCTGTGATGAACAGGCTGGCAAAGCTTGGCATGGAACAGCTTTTTTGGAAGATTGAGATGCCTCTGGTGTATACGCTTTACGATATGGAGCAGGCTGGAATCCAGGTGGAGGCCCAGGCCCTGAAGATTTACGGAGAGCAGCTACAGGGCAGAATCGTGGAGCTGGAGCAGGAAATCTGCAGACAGGCAGGGGAGACCTTTAACATCAACTCTCCCAAACAGCTGGGAGTGATTTTGTTTGAGAAGATGAAGCTGCCCGGAGGGAAAAAACCAAGACCGGATATTCCACCGCAGCGGATGTGCTGGAGAAGCTGGCCGGGGAATATCCGATTGTGACATTGATACTGGAGTACCGCCAGCTGACAAAATTAAAGTCCACTTATGCAGACGGGTTGGCGGTGTATATCGGGGAGGATGGCAGAATCCACAGCACCTTCAACCAGACCATAACAGCAACCGGACGCATCAGCAGCACGGAGCCGAACCTGCAGAATATTCCCATCCGCATGGAGCTGGGAAGGCTCATCAGAAAAGTGTTTATCCCAAAGGAGGGCTGCGTGTTTGTGGACGCAGACTATTCCCAGATTGAGCTGCGTGTGCTGGCCCATATGTCCGGGGATGAGACTCTGATACAGGCTTACCGGGAAGCTCAGGATATTCACCGCATCACTGCGTCCCAGGTGTTCCATATACCATTTGACCAGGTAACGGATCTACAGCGAAGAAATGCCAAGGCGGTAAACTTTGGTATTGTATACGGCATCAGCTCCTTTGGCTTAAGCCAGGATTTAAGCATTACCAGAAAAGAAGCTTCCGAGTATATTGCGCAGTATTTTGTCACCTATCCTAAGATAAAGGAGTTTTTGGACAGAACTGTGGAGGAGGCAAAGAGAGGGCTATGTATCCACTATGTTTGGCAGACGCAGGCCGGTTCGAGCTTTCGGTCCAGCAATTTTATGCAGCGATCTTTGGAGAGCGCGTGGCCATGAATTCCCCTATTCAAGGAACTGCAGCGGACATTATCAAGATTGCTATGGTGAGGGTGAATGAGAGACTGAAAGGCTGAGAAGCATTGAAGTCCAGACTGATTCTTCAGATACACGATGAACTTCTCATTGAGGCAGCCATAGATGAGCTGGACGAGGTGAAACAGATTCTTCCCAGGAGATGCACGGTGCGGGAATTTAAAGGTTTGCCGAGCTCTCAGTTAACCGGGAGATAGGTACGAGGCAAAATAGACCAGGAAAAAAGTGCAGAATGAGGTTATAAATAGGATGAAAATATTGGGATTGACCGGCGGGTGGGCGCTGGCAAAAGTACGGTGCTGGAATACCTCTCCAAGAGATATCAGGGGCCAGAGTCATCCAGGCTGACCAGGCAGCCCATCTTTTGATGGAGCCTGGGCAGGTGTGTTATTACAAATCTGGTGGAGGCGTTTGGAAGCGGATATTGGCGGGGATCAGACCATCTGCCGGAAAAACTGGGTGCAGTGGTTTTGCAGATCAGGAAAACTTGCCAGGTTAAACAGTATGGTTCACCCTGCTGTAAAGACGTATATCATGCCGGAGATCGAAAAAGAACGGGCTGGGGAAATGTCCCTTTTCTGGTGATCGAGGCAGCGCTTCTAATTGAAGGACCACTATGATGTGATCTGTGATGAACTGTGGTATCTACATGTGGACAGATGCGGCGTCAAAAGAGGCTGATGGCCTCCGGGGTTACAGCGAAGAAAAGGTGGCGGATATCATGAAAAACCAGCTTCAGAGGAAAAGTATTTCTGGAAGGCATTGTCAATTTGTGGTTGACAACAGCAGCGATTTTATAGAAAATACATATGAGCAAATTGACAGAGGGATGGTGGAACATGGATTTTTGTAGTATAACAAGCGGAAGCAGCGGAAACTGTATTTATGTGGGCCAGGCCTCGATCCTGATTGACGCAGGTATCAGCGGTAAGCGGATTGAGATGGGACTAAATTCCATTGAGCGGACCACTTCGGATGTGGATGGTATCTTGATTACACATGAACATTCGGATCATAGCAAAGGTCTGGGAGTGCTTGCCAGAAAGCATAACATCCCCATCTACGCAACGGGGGGACCATAGAGGCGATTAAGCGGTGCAGCTCCCTTGGAAAGATTGATGAAGGGCTTTTTCCGGGAGATCAGAGCGGACGAGGCATTTCATATAGAAGACTTAGAGATCGCTCCCTTTGCAATCTCCCATGACGCGGCGGAGCCGGTGGCTTACCGGGTAAACCATGGGGAACAGTCTGTGGGGTGATCACAGACCTGGGGGTATATACAGACTACACGGTGGAACATTTACAGGGGCTGGATGCGGTATTGATGGAGGCGAATCATGATATCAATATGCTGCAGGTGGGAAGCTATCCTTATTATCTAAAGCAGAGGATTTTGGGAAACAGGGGACACCTCTCCAATGAAAATGCCGGGAGATTGCTGTGCGAGATTTTGCATGACGGGATGAAGGCAGTGATGCTGGGGCATCTGAGCAAAGAGAATAATTATGAGGCCCTGGCTTTTGAAACCGTGTGTTCGGAGGTTACCCTTGGGGATAATCCTATAAGGCCAAGGATTTTTTTATCAGTGTGGCGAAGCGGGATGAGGTTTCCGCGTTAGTAAGTATATAGAAGGAGAATAAAAAGATGAAGAGAACTATTATCACAGTAGTGGGAAAAGACACCGTTGGAATTATCGCAAAGGTATGTACCTACCTGGCGGACAATAATGTAAATATTTTGGATATCTCTCAGACGATTGTACAGGGATTTTTTTTAACATGATGATGGTTACGGATGCCAATCAGGCGGCCAAAAGGGTTCGGAGAACTGGCAAAAGAGCTGGAGCAGCTGGGAGATGAGATTGGTGTGAGTATCCGCTGCCAGCACGAGGACATCTTTAACAAGATGCACCGCATCTAAGGAATAGAGAGGAACCATAGCTATGATAAACATGTTTGAGGTTAATGAGACAAATAAAATGATCACCCAAGAGAATCTGGATGTGAGAACCATCACACTGGGAATCAGCCTGTTGGACTGCGTGGATGCAGATCTGGAGACAGTCAACCGGAATATCTACGAGAAAATAACAGGAATGGCAAAGGATCTGGTCTCCACAGGGGATAAGATTGAGCGGGAATTCGGCATTCCAATCGTAAACAAGCGTATCTCCGTAACGCCTATCGCGCTGGTGGGCGGCAGAGCCTGCAAATGCCCGGAGGACTATGTGACCATTGCAAAGACTCTGGACAGAGCGGCGCACCAGGTTGGGGTGAACTTCATCGGAGGCTACTCGGCTCTGGTGTCCAAGGGAATGACAAAGAGCGACGAATACTTGATCCGCTCCATTCCTCAGGCCCTGGCCCAGACGGAACGGGTGTGCAGCTCAGTGAATGTGGGTTCCACCAAGTGCGGCATCAACATGGATGCTGTACGTTTGATGGGAGATATGATTTATGAGACAGCACAGTGTACAAAGGAGAATGACTCCCTGGGATGTGCCAAGCTTGTAGTATTCTGCAACGCGCCGGACGACAATCCCTTTATGGCAGGCGCTTTTCACGGCGTGACCGAGGCGGATGCCATCATCAATGTGGGCGTGAGTGGGCCGGGGGGTGGTCAAGACCGCACTGGAACAGGTGAGGGAGAAAACTTTGAGGTCCTCTGCGAGACGATCAAGAAGACGGCTTTCAAGGTGACCCGTGTGGGCCAGCTGGTTGCACAGGAGGCATCCAGACATCTGAATGTTCCATTCGGTATCGTAGATCTGTCCCTGGCTCCCACTCCTGCGATTGGAGACAGTGTGGCGGATATTCTATGCGAGATCGGTCTGGAGTATGCGGGGGCGCCTGGAACGACCGCAGCCCTGGCGCTGCTCAATGATCAGGTGAAAAAGGGCGGCATCATGGCGTCTTCCTATGTGGGAGGCTTGAGCGGAGCCTTTATTCCGGTCAGCGAGGATCAGGGGATGATCGACGCTGTGAAGGCCGGGGCCCTGACCCTGGAGAAGCTGGAGGCCATGACCTGTGTCTGCTCCGTTGGCCTGGATATGATCGCGATTCCGGGGACACCAAGACAACCACCATTGCCGGAATCATTGCAGATGAGATGGCAATTGGTATGATCAACCAAAAGACGACTGCGGTTCGTCTGATCCCGGTGATCGGTAAGGGCGTGGGCGAGACCGTGGAATTTGGCGGACTACTGGGCTATGCACCCATTATGCCGGTGAATAAGTTTGGATGTGATGCCTTTGTAAACAGGGGTGGACGCATACCGGCGCCTATACACAGTTTTAAGAATTAGAGGTAACACAATGGCAAAGGATATGACCGTTGGAAAACCGGGCAGGACACTCTTCTTTTTGCCGTGCCCATGGTTCTGGGGAATTTGTTCCAGCAGTTTTACAATATTATTGACTCGATCATTGTGGGGAATTTTGTGGGGAGCGGACGCCCTGGCGGCAGTGGGGGCCTCCGCTTCCATTACCTTTCTCTTTGTGGCCATAGCCACAGGGCTAAGCATTGGTTCCTCCGTCATCATATCCCAGTATTTCGGGGCCAAGCGCTATGGGGGAGATGAAGACTGGAATCTACACACTTCTGTTCACTGCCCTGGCGGTGAGCGCCCTGCTCACAGGAATCGGGATACTGGGCACTGACGGAATTCTCCGGTTTATGAACACTCCGGAGAATATATTTTCGGATGCATCCATGTACCTGAAGATTTATTTTGGAGGAATGATTTTTTATTTCTCTACAATTCTCTGACAGCTGTGTTTAACGCCATGGGGGATTCTGTTTCTCCTCTTGTGTTTTTGGCGTTCTCATCCTGCTGTAACATAGTGCTGGACTTGTATTTTGTGAGAAGCCTTCACATGGGGGTGGCGGGGGTTGCCTGGGCAACGCTGATCTCCCAGGGGATATCCATGGTAATCTCTTTTCTGTGGATGAATGTGAGGATGCGCAAGCTGCACATCAAAGATGCCTTTCGTCTTTTGACGTCAGAATTTTAAAGACCATCTGCAGGATTGCCATTCCGTCCATGCTGCAGCAGTCCATGGTTTCTGTGGGGATATTGCTGGTGCAGAGGTTGGTAAACGGGTATGGATCTGTGGTGATGGCGGGCTATGCCGCAGCTACAAAGATTGACAATATCGCCATACTGCCCATGGTAAATGTAGGGAGCGCTGTCTCCACTTTTACAGCTCAGAATATAGGCGCGGATAAGCCGGAGAGAGTGAAGAAAGGGTTGAACTCAGGGATGATCATGAGCGTGGGGATCGCCATAGTTGTCTCAGCAGTCCTGTTCCTTTTTGCGGATGTGTTTGTGGGAGCCTTTATGGATACCCAGAGCAACCGGGAGGCCATCGCGGTGGGAGTGGACTATCTTCAGGTGGTGGGAATGTGTTACATTCTCATGGGAATTATGAACTCCTACACAGGCATACTCAGAGGCGCGGGAGATGTGAAATGGTTTCTGGCCGTCACTCCTGTTTAACCTGGGAGCCAGAGTGGCTCTGGCTTATTTGCTCTCGCCAGTCTTTGGTTACCGGGCAATCTGGTGGTCCATCCCCATCGGCTGGGTGATTGGTCTGGTGCTGGGAATCATACGCTATCGAAACGGCGGCTGGAAAGATGCAAAGCTGATTTAGAAAAACCAAATATGTCAAATGACAGGGAACTTTACCGTGAATTCGTTGTAAGGTTCCCTGTTATATTTTGCAGTGACAGCGCTGTGGTAAACCTGTGAGGCAAAGAGATCACTTTTCAGCAAAGCCTGCCCCTCACTGTCTAAAAGTGCACAGGCATCCGCCAGCTTAGTGATAAGAGGCAGTGAACAGCATGTTTTGATCTGCTTTAACAACGGTGAGCTCTCTTTTCGAATGCCCAAAACCCTCAGATAGCGGTGGCAGCCGGAAGACTTTAAGGAATTTACCAGATCCGTACGGATGCCGAGAAGCAGGTGCAAGAGGCAGCGCCGGATTCTCCTTCTGTGTACTGTCTGGTTTTTATTATTGAGACAAAGCTGTCCAGATCCCTGAAATGGGGGATCTGCGCATAGATACGTTTCGCCAGATCCGCAGATATGTCAAGATACTGCGTAAGCTCTTCGCAAGAGGACACCATGAGCAGCCGATAGTGCAGCATGACAGAAAAATCGGATGCCGTAATCGGACATGAGCGGCCAAAGGCTTTCTCCAGCACAGGGAATGCATTGCCCGGGATTTCAGACTTCAGAGGCGTCAGAAGATCAGCGGGCCGCTGCATACTTTTCAGCAGCTGGGAAGGTGCGTAAAGTATTTTACGAATGGAGGTGGCAGAGCTGAACGTGCCGTCCAGGAAATCCTGATGGTAACTTCCCCTCTCTCTGAATGGTTATGGGCTGGATGCTGCTTCCCAGAGTGCGGAGGGCCTTGAGGTATTCGATGCCTAATATGTTGTTGGGGTCCTCCAGCAGGGGAGGCAGAATAGTGCTTTCGGACTGGTCAGGGCAGGTTCTCAAAAGATAGTTTTAAGTGCCTTCTGCCTTGCAACAGGAAAGCCATCACCCTGGCTAAGATATTCTCTTAGCATACAGCGGTAATCTAGAGGTTCCTCAAAGAGGATATCGGCGGCCCTGGAGAGCAAACTGATATCGCATTCGCTTCCGAAACAGAGTGTATTTACGATACCCAGTGAATGCAAAGGGATACTGCACCCAGGGAAAAATACTCAGCACTTCCGCAGGCATAGACAGCTGGCAGTTCAAGCACCAGATCCGCACCGCAGCGCAGGGCCATTTCAGCGCGGGAAAATTTATCTATAATAGCAGGCGTTCCCCTCTGTACAAAATCACCACTCATCACCACTATACAGTAGTCTGCCCCGGATTGTTTCTTAGACTGCTCTATGTGGTAGGCATGGCCATTGTGGAAGGGATTGTATTCAGTAATTATACCAACGGTTCGCATAGTAATCTCCTTTTTAGCTGTATGATATCATACGGCTTATTATAATGCCTGTCTAAAGAATTGTATAGCCGAATCAAATGATATTATCTATTTTTACCAAGTGTGTCAGATTCACACATTGGTTATCCAACAAATTAAAAGCTTCCTCCACATCCTATAAGTAAACGAAAGGCACCGCGGCAAAGAGTAAAGATCACACTTAGCTGGAAGATGGTTAAAGGTGCAAGTGGATACGTTATTTCAAAAGGACCGGCAAATCTTATAAAAAGTGGCGGAGGTAAAAAGGAAACAGGAGCCGGATTCCACGTGAGGGATTCCGGCTCCTTAATTGCAGTATGAACAGTAACTTTTTAACAGTGTGTATACAAAAAGATACACAATTCCTGGTTGAAATTGACAAGCCCAGGGGATATAATGAAAATATTGATAAATACGAAAGGAGTCAGAAATCATGGGATTTATTGACGTTATTAAAGCGAGAGCAAAAGCAGACAAAAAAGACAATCGTGCTGCCAGAGACAGAAGATCGTAGAACATACGAAGCCACCGCACAGATTTTAAAGGAAGGACTTGCCAACATTGTACTGGTGGGAAGCGAGGAAGAAGATGAAATAAAAAGGGCAGCGAGGGGCTGGATATTTCAGGGGCCAAGATCGTAGATCCCGCTACAAGTGACAGAAGACAGGCATATATCGATAAACTGGTAGAGCTGAGACAGAAGAAGGGTATGACACCAGAGCAGGCAAAGGAGATTTTGCTGAATCAGTACCTGTACTATGGCGTTATGATGGTAAAGATGGGGGATGCGGACGGAATGGTGTCCGGAGCATGCCACTCTACCGCTGATACACTTAAGACCCTGCCTTCAGATCCTGAAAACAAAACCGGGAACAAAACTGGTATCCGCATTCTTCCTGATGGTAGTTCCGAACTGTGAGTACGGTGCTGACGGCACCTTTGTGTTTGCAGATTCGGACTGAATCAGAACCCCACACCTGACGAACTGGCAGCCATCGCAAAGTCCAGCGCAGATTCCTTCCAGCTGCTGGTTGATAAGGAGCCGGTAGTTGCTATGCTTTCCCACTCCACCATGGGCAGCGCAAAACATGCGGATGTAGATAAAGTGGTGGAAGCTACTAAGATTGCAAAGGAAGCATATCCGGAACTGAAGCTGGACGGAGAGTTCCAGTTAGATGCAGCCATCGTGCCCAGCGTAGGTGCTTCCAAAGCACCGGACAGCCCGGTTGCAGGCAAAGCAAATGTACTGATATTCCCGGATCTGGATGCCGGAAATATTGGATACAAACTGGTACAGAGACTGGCAGAAGCAGAAGCATACGGTCCGGTAACCCAGGGAATCGCAAAACCGGTCAATGACCTCTCCAGGGGATGCTCTGCGGAGGATATCGTTGGTGTTGTTGCTATCACAGCTGTACAGTGCCAGGCGGAATAAGGAAGTATACATAAATGTTCGTTTAGGAGGAAGAAAACATGAACGTATTAGTAATCAACTGTGGAAGTTCCTCCCTTAAATATCAGCTCATCAACTCTGATTCAGAGGAAGTTCTTGCAAAGGGTCTTTGCGAGAGAATCGGGAATCGACGGAAGACTGGTGTATCAGAAAGCAGGCTGTGACAAAGAGATCACGGAAGCTGCCATGCCTACACAAAGAAGCTATCCAGATGGTACTGGACGCCCTGGTAAATGAGAAAACCGGTGCAATTAAGAGCTTGAAAGAGGTAAACGCAGTTGGTCACCGTGTCGTACACGGCGGAGAAAAGTTTGCCTGCTCTTCCGCGGTTATCAATCAGGAGATGCTGGATGCAGTGGTTGAGTGCAATGATCTGGCACCGCTTCACAACCCCGCTAACCTGATCGGTATCCGTGCATGCGAAGAACTGATGCCGGGTGTGCCTATGGTAGGCGTATTCGATACAGCGTTCCATCAGACTATGCCCCCAAAAGCATATCTGTACGGACTTCCCTATGAGTACTACGAGAAATATAAAGTAAGAAGATATGGTTTCCACGGAACCTCCACAGCTTTGTTTCAAAGCATGCGGCAAGATTCCTGGGATTGGATATCAACAACTCTAAGATCATCGTATGCCATCTGGGCAACGGCGCTTCCATCAGTGCTGTAAAAGGATGGAAAATGTATTGACACATCCATGGGACTGACTCCGCTGGAAGGTCTGGTAATGGGTACACGTTCCGGAGATATTGATCCGGCAATTATGGAGTTCCTCGCAAAGAAAGAGAATCTGGATATAGCCGGGGTGATGAACGTGCTGAACAAGAAGTCCGGTGTATACGGTCTCTCCAAAGAGCTTTCCAGCGATTTTAGAGATCTGGAAGATGCTATGGATGCGGGAAATGAGTACGCAAAAAGAACGCTATGGAGGTATTCTGCTACCGCGTAGCGAAGTATGTGGGTTCCTATGTGGCAGCCTTAAACGGTGTGGATGCCATTGCATTTACAGCGGGTATCGGGAGAATGGGGGAATCGTGCGTGAGAAGGTTTGCTCTTACTTCGGTTATCTGGGAATTGAGCTGGATGCTGAGGCCAACAAAAAAGAGGCGAGGACACCTTGATCTCCACTCCGGAATCAAGGTGAAAGTTGCCATTATCCCCACCAATGAGGAGCTGGCAATTTGCCGTGAGACAGTGGCTCTTATCTAAAAGGAGCGAGTAGAATAATTGTTACCTGCCCGGCATTCATATTGCCGGGCAGGTTGTACGGAGGCTGTTTAGGCGGGGGGACGCTTCCTTCGGCGCAGGGCTATGTTTCGGGGACGCGTGCAGTATTCCGATGAACTATCTGCTAACTACAACTAAGACGCTCAGGAAAGCCTTCGCGTCTAAGTTTTTGTAAGCAGAGGATTTCATCTACATTAAAAACGCACGCCAATTGTCCCCGAAACATAGCCCTGCGCCGAAGAGCTGTTTCCCATAGGCGGGAGACGCCAACGCCCGGGAGAGTCCGGTTGGAAACCTACGTACAGCCCTTCTCCATCTGAACGGCTAGGTTTGTGTGTTGTTACTATTCACAGCCCTGCAAAAACGCAGTTCTGTGAACAGCAACACGCTCCGCGATGCACAGATATGGGGTATTGTGCCCCATATCGCGCTGGCTGCCTCGGGATTTTCATGCGCAAGCGCATAAAAACACCTCGCGGAACAGTGGCTGTGAATAGTAATGTGTGTTACTACTTTCTGTATAAATTCGAAAATAGATGTTGACAAAAACTTACAGCATATGTATAATAATTTAGGTGTGAATAGGAGATCCTTTATGCTTATTGACTTGACTCAGATTACAAAAAACGAGGGAAAGGTAATACAGACAGAAGTAGTGTACGAGCCAGAACAGTTTTGTTTGGATTCGGACAAATTTCCTATCATAAGCAAGTCTCCGGTTTCCCTGCGGATTAAGAACAAGGGAGATCAGGTGTTGCAGATAGCAGGGAAGATGGAACTGGTTGTTCTGATTCCGTGCAGCCGGTGCCTGGAGGATGTAAACACAGAGCTGTCCATCGAGTTTGAAAAAGAGGCGGACATGAAGCTCACGGCATCTGACAAGATTGAGGCATTGGATGAGCAAAACTATATAGATGGATATAACCTGGATGTGGATAAGCTTGTCTATGGTGAAATATTGCTGAATTGGCCGGTGAAGGTGCTGTGCAGGGAGGACTGTAAAGGACTCTGCAGTGTCTGTGGCGTCAATTTAAACCTACAGACTTGCGACTGTGATAGCACAGATTTAGATCCAAGAATGGCCAAAATCCGTGATATCTTTAGCAAATTTAAGGAGGTGTAAACCATGTCAATCTGTCCAAAAATAAATCTTCAAGGCAAGAAGAGATAAGAGAAGAGCAAACTGGAAGATGAGCGCTCCCAATCTTAGTTAAGTGCAGCAAATGCGGAGAGCTGATGATGTCCCACAGAGTGTGCAAGAACTGTGGCACATACAATAAAAAAAGAGATTGTATCTGTTGACTAACGGCAGATGTGAAATGTAGGACTTTCTGAATCAGAAGGTCCTATTTTTACATTCAGGGCCAATTTTGGACTTTTGTTTTTTAGCAGATTTGACAGTAAAATAGATATTGATTTTTATAATGATGTCTAGTATATTATGTATAGGTATAGGAGGAAAGATTATGCAGGACTTAGTTAAGGTGGTAGTCGATGCCATGGGTGGAGACAACGCACCTGCAGAAATCGTGAAAGGCGCAGTCGAGGCAGTCAACTCCAGGGAGGATATCTTCGTATATCTTACCGGAAAAAAAAGAGGCTGTAGAGAATGAGCTGCAAAAGTATACCTTTCCAAAGACCGTATACAGGCAGTAAATGCTGAGGAAGTGATTGAGACAGCAGAGCCGCCGGTTATGGCCATTCGCAGAAAAAGGATTCATCCATCGTAGTCGGGATGAATATGGTCAAGAAAAAAGGAAGCAGACGCCTTTGTGTCCGCAGGAAGTACAGGCGCCATCCTGGTGGGTGGGCAGCTGATTGTGGGCCGTATTAAGGGGATTGAAAGGCCGCCATTGGCGCCGTTGATTCCCACAAAGGATGGGGTAGCGCTGCTAATTGACTGCGGGGCAAATGTAGACGCCAGACCTTCCCATCTGGTACAGTTTGCTCAACTGGGTTCCATCTACATGGAAAATGTGGTGGGAGTCAAAAACCCCGATCGTTGGGTATTGTAAACATCGGTGCAGAAGAGGAAAAGGGAAATGCGCTGGTGAAGGAGACATTTCCGCTGCTGAAAGAGTGCACAGGCATCCGCTTCATCGGAAGCGTGGAGGCCACGGGATACTCCTCAGGGCGTCTGTGACGTGGTGGTCAGTGAGGCCTTTGTGGGAAATGTGATCCTGAAGCTCTATGAGGGAGTAGGGGCTACCCTCATCAGTAAAGTGAAGAGGGGATGATGACGTCTCTTCGGAGCAAGATCGGTGCGCTTCTGGTGAAGCCCGCACTGAAAGAGACCTTAAAGTCCTTTGACGCCAGCCAGTACGGAGGCGCTCCTCTGCTGGGACTCAACGGCCTGGTGGTAAAATCACACGGCAGCTCCAATGCGGTGGAGATCAAAAACTCCATCATTCAGTGTGTCCAGTTTAAACAGCAGAAGATCAACGAAAAATAAAAAGAATATTATTCTAAAACAGTAACTATTCAGCAGGTCTGCGCAGACCGTGAGTAAATGATTCAGGAGTGCAAAATCCCATCACCGAAGGTGATTTTAAATGGATTTTTTGTAAAAGGTACTGAACAGTTACCTAAAAAATAACGATGGAAGGATTGAACATTATGGAATTTGAGAAATTACAGAAAATTATCGCTGAGGTATTAAACGTAGACGAGGAAGAGATCACCATGGATACCACATTCATTGATGACCTGGGAGCGGACTCCCTGGATGTATTCAGATTATCATGGGGATTGAGGAAGAGTTTGATATCGAAATTCCAAATGAAGAGGCTGAAAAAATTGTTTCCGTAGGGGACGCAGTGGAGCAGATCAAAAAAGCATTAAACTAGAAAGCATGAAACGAATACGAGATTAGACAATGGGAGGGTGTTGCAGTGCAGCACCCTTTCTAATCTATAAGGAAGACAATACGAAAAAGAGGCACGGATGGACAAAAATTTGAGAAATTGGAAGATAAGATTGGATACTGTTTCCAGGACTTCTCCCTGTTTCGGCAGGCCATGACCCACAGTTCCTATGCCAATGAGCACAGGGGGGGAAGGGTTTAAAGACAATGAGCGTCTGGAGTTTCTTGGCGATGCGGTTCTGGAGATCATCAGCAGTGAGTATTTATTTTACAATTACCGGATATGGCTGAGGGCGAAATGACAAAACTCCGTGCCAGCATTGTATGTGAACCAACGCTGGCACTGTGTACACGAGATCAGCCTGCGGAAGCTATCTTTCCTTGGCAAGGGAGAAGAGCGGACAGGCGGAAGAAACCGGGATTCTATCGTCTCTGATGCAACAGAGGCTTTATTGGGAGCTATCTATCTGGATGGTGGTTTTGCTGATGCAAAGGAGTTTATCCATAAATTTATTCTAAAGGATATCGAACATAAAAAACTCTTTTATGATAGCAAGACTATTCTGCAGGAGATCGTGCAGAGTGATTATAAAGGCAAAGAGATCGACGTATGTGCTGACAGGAGAGGATCGGACCGGATCATGACAAGAAATTTCCTGGTGGTCTGGTAGTGGGAGACAAGACACTGGGCGAAGGAACGGAAGAACCAAGAAAGCCTGCAGAGCAGGAAGCCGCTTACCGTGCCATTATCAAACTGAAAGAAAGCCAGAAGAGACATGTATTTAAAGAGCGGGGCCAAATGGGAGTGGAAAGAGCAATGTGGCGGATGCGGTGCGCTGGGTTTTGGGAGAGCAGAGGCCAAGCAGCTTAGAGGGGCCAACATGCAGGATGTCATTTTTCCGGGACGGAAAACAGAAAACCCTCTGGGTTACGCCCGGTGGCCATTACCTGGACAACTCCGACCATCAACTTCCCATTGACTACGAGGAAGTGACTGTGGCCGGAGAGTGTATCGCTCTGGGGAAAGTGAGTATCTGATCAATGGGACGGCCTGCCGGCTGAAGGATGTCAACGAACTTTTTTACGATACGGGAATCGGAAAAAGAGGGATATTCGATCATTGGTCAGGGCCAAATTGACAAAATCTTAAGCGGCAAGCCGGAGGAACGCAGGGAGCTCTTTGACGAAGCGGTAGGAATCGTAAAATTCAAGCGCAGAAAATATGCGGCCCAGAAAAAGCTGGAGGATGAACGAGCAGAACCTGGTGCGCGTCAATGATATCCTCAGCGAACTTACCAAGCAACTGGGGCCTTTAGAGCGCCAGGCAGAGACAGCCAGGGTTTACCTGAAGAAAAAGGAAGAGCTGAAGACCTGTGATGTGAATATGTTCCTGATGGAGATGGAGCGGATAAAATCACAGCGAATCTGGATGAAAACGGAGGAAAAAGCTCTCTGTGTCAGAAGAGGAGATCCGGGAGACGAAATCCGCCTATGAAAACACAAAGGCAGAGTATGAGAAGCTGGAGGAAGACATTGAGGCTTTGGATGCCCGGATTGCAGGAGAAAAAGGAGCGGTCCACAAAGAACCAGCTTTTTAAAACAGCAGTTGGAGGGTCAGGTCAATGTGTTGCGGGAGCAGATTAACACAGCCCGGTTAAATGACGAGCATCTGCAGAACCGTATCCAGGTCATTGAGCGCGATCTGGAAAAAAGAGGAGCAGGGAAAAAAGGAAGAAGCAGATCTGGCACTATTAAAGGAACAGCTGAGTCAGGTTCAGGAGGAGGAAGAGGACTCCAAGCTGGAGGCAGATGCGCTGACGGCAAGTCTTTCCCACCTGGAGACAGAGATTGAGGGCGGAAAAAATGAGATCATCCGCCTCCTAAACCAACGGGCTTCCACAAAAGCCAAACTGCAGCGCTACGATACCATGCTGGAACAGATCAACATTCGAAAAGTCCAGCTCAGCCAGAGGGTGCTGAAGCTGAAGAGCCAGGAATCGGAACAGGAGATCACCTGACAGATAAGAAGGCGCGTTATGGGAAACGGTGTCGGGGAGATTGAAGACAGATCTTGTCAGAGAGCAGAGGCTATGAGGAAGAAAAGTGGACAGCTTCAGCAAAACTGGATTGAGCAGAACAAAAAGGTGGAGACCGGGCAGGCGGCCTATCACGGGAAAATCGCGTCTGGAGACTTTAAAGAATATCACTGAGAGGTATGATGGATACGGAAACAGTATCCGGAAGGTGATGGAGCAAAAGACAAAAGCCGGGGATTTCGGCGTTGGTTGCAGATCTGATTAAGGTGGAGAAGACCTACGAGACGGCAGTGGAGACAGCCCTGGGAGGCAGTATACAGAATATTGTGACAGAAGATGAGAGTACTGCAAAGAGAATGATTGAATTTCTGAAGAAAAATAAATTTGGGCGGGCTACCTTCCTGCCCTTGACAAGCTATCGGAGGGAATAAAACAGTTTTCATAATGACATGTCACTAAAGGAGGAAGGCGTCTTGGACTTGCCAGCACCCTGGTAAAGGCAGAGCCCAAGTACGAGGGGCTGATTAAATATCTTCTGGGCAGAACGGTAGTGACGGACAATATTGATCACGCCATTGCATTGGCCAGGAAATACCAGCATTCCCTGCGTATAGTCACCCTGGAGGGAGAGTCTTTAAGTCCTGGTGGTTCCATGACAGGAGGTGCCTTTAAGAACAGCAGCAACCTGCTTGGAAGGAGGCGGGAGATGGAGGAACTCTCTGAGAGCGTGATCCTCCTGAAAAAAGATCTGGAAGAGCTTAGGCAGGCTATAGATGAAAATAGAGATAAGCGGAATAAACTGCGCGCCCGGATTGTAGAATTAAATGGGAAGCTGCAGGAGCAGTATCTGCTCCAAAACACTGCAAAGATGGAAATCAGCCAGTTGGAGAGCAGGCAGACAGAGACACAGAAGGGCTACGCACAGCTAAACGGGAGTCTGCGGACATCGAAGGCCAGGTAGTCCAAATCCGGGAGGAGCAGGGGAGATCCAAAAAGAGCTGGAGGAATCCATGCTCCGGGAAAGAGAGCTGGAGGAGCAAATCGCTGGGATGCAGGCAAACAGGAGGAGGAGCGCCGTATTCAGGAGGAGCACAGCGCACATTCCGAAAAAGATTCACCTGAAGCTGGCCCAGGTAAAGCAGCAGGCAGATTTTTGTGCGCCAAAATCTGGAGCGAATCCAGGGAGAACAGCGGATGCTCTCAGAGGAGAGGGGCAAGGTGCAGGCCGGTATCGGTGAGAGCACAGCAGATATAGAGAAAAAACAAAGAGATATTGCACAGATTCAGCAGACCATTGAGGCGGCGGCCCTGCAGGAGGAGCAGGCCAGAGATGAGATGGAGGGTTTGGCAGAGCAAAGGAGGCATTAAACCTCTCCCAGAAAATCCTTTTTTGCAAAAAGGGAAGAGCTTTCGAAAAGATCAGTATCCTGGACAAAGAGAATTTCAGGCTAAATGCCCAGAGAGAGAAGCTTGAGGAGGCAAAAGAGACTCAGATCAACTATATGTGGGAGGAGTATGAGCTAACCCCTGCAGCGGCAGCAGGGCTGAGGGATGCTTCCCTTGACAATGCGGCCCAACTGAAAAAGGCGATTCAGTCATTAAAGGGGAGATCAGGTCATTGGGAAGCGTCAATGTAAACGCAATCGAGGACTTCAAAGGAGCTCTCCCAGCGTCACAGATTTTTTGGCGGAGCAGCATGATGATCTCATCGCTGCGGAGGAGGCCCTGATGGAAGTGATCGAGGAACTGGACGCTGGCATGCGCGCACAGTTTCAGGAGCGGTTTGCACTGATTCAGACGGAGTTTGACAAGGCGTTTAAGCAGCTCTTCGGGGGCGGCAGGGGCAGCCTGGAGCTGGTGGAGGACGAGGATATCCTGGAGGCTGGCATCCGCATTATCGCCCAGCCTCCGGGGAAAAAAGCTGCAGAATATGATGCAGCTTTCCGGTGGAGAGAAGGCTCTGACAGCCATATCCCTGCTGTTCGCCATTCAGAATCTGGAAGCCTTCCCCTTCTGTCTGCTGGATGAGATCGAGGCTGCACTGGATGATTCCAATGTTTCCCGGTATGCCGGATACCTGAAAAAGTTGACAAAAATACACAGTTTATTATTATTACTCATAGACGCGGCACAATGGCAGCGGCAGACAGGCTTTTTTACGGCATTACCATGCAGGAGAAGGGAGTCTCCGCTCTGGTTTCCGTAAAACCTGCTGGAGGATGATTTGGAGTGATGGAGGAGAAATATGGAAGAAAAAAAGGGTTTTTTAAACGTCTGGTGGAAGGGCTTTCTAAGACGAGAGCCAACATCGTTTCCGGAATTGATTCGATTTTAGCGGTTTTCAGTATAGATGACGATTTTTATGAGGAGATCGAGGAGATTCTCGTTATGGGAGATATCGGCATCAATGCCACAACGGCAATCATAGAGGATTTGAAGGGTAAGGTTAAGGAACAGAGAATCAAAGAGCCTGCCCGGTGCAAACAGCTTCTGATTGACAGCATTAAAGAGCAGATGAACGTTGGAGAGACGGCTTACGAGTTTGAGAAGAGGCAGTCTGTTGTGCTGGTAATAGGAGTGAACGGGTGGGAAAGACCACAAGCGTGGGGAAATTGGCCGGCAAACTGAAAGACCAGGGAAAAAGGTGGTGCTGGCCGCAGCGGATACCTTCCGCGCCGCAGCGGGGGAACAGCTTAGCGAGTGGGCAAACAGGGCAGGGGTAGATATCATCTCCGGACAGGAGGATCAGACCCCGCGGCTGTGGTCTACGATGCCATTGCGGCTGCCAAAGCCCGCATGCGGATGTGCTGCTCTGTGACACAGCAGGCCGCCTGCACAATAAGAAGAATTTGATGTCAGAGCTGGGAAAAGATTAACCGGGTGATTGAGAGAGAGTATCCTGAGGCTTATCGGGAGACATTGGTGGTCCTGGACGGCACCACCGGGCAGAATGCCCTGGCCCAGGCCAGAGAGTTCAGTGATGTGGCGGATATCACTGGTATCATTCTCACCAAAGCTGGACGGTACGGCCAAGGGAGGAATCGCCGTGGCGATCCACTCAGAGCTGGGAATCCCGGTGAAGTATATCGGCGTGGGGGAGAGTATTGACGATCTGCAGAAATTTGACGCGGACCAGTTTGTAAACGCACTTTTTGACGTACAGCAGGATACGGAATAATTGGAGGAAGATAAGATGTTAACACTGGAAAAATTTGAGGAAGCTTCGGAGATAGTCAAGCAGGTCACACAGGAGACAAAACTGGTTTACAGCAAGTATTTTAGCGAGCAGACCGGGAACAAGGTCTTTCTGAAACCTGAAAATATGCAGTTGACTGGAGCCTACAAGGTCAGGGAGCCTACTACAAGATCAGCACTCTCACTGATGAGGAGCGCGCCAAGGGGCTGATCACTGCTTCTGCCGGCAATCATGCCCAGGGTGTGGCCTACGCGGCCAAGGCTTTTGGGGCCAAGGCAGTGATCGTGATGCCTACGACCACTCCTCTGATCAAGGTAAACCGTACGAAGAGCTATGGCGCTGAGGTGGTGCTCTATGGGGATGTGTACGATGAAGCCTGTGACCATGCCTATGAGTTGGCAGAGAAAGGAGGGTATACCTTCATCCATCCATTTGATGACCTGGCAGTAGCTACCGGACAGGGAACGATTGCCATGGAGATTGTAAAAGAATTGCCATTGGTAGATTACATACTGGTTCCCGTGGGAGGGGGAGGACTGGCAACGGGCGTTTCCACCCTGGCCAAGCTTTGAACCCCAATATTAAGGTGATCGGTGTGGAGCCGGCGGGAGCCAACTGTATGCAGGAGTCCATCAAGTCGGGGGAAGTGCTCACTCTGGATCATGTCAACACCATCGCGGATGGAACCGCAGTGAAGACCCCGGGGAAAAGATATTCCCCTATCTGCAGCAGAACCTGGACGGCATTCTCACAGTGGATGACGATGAACTGATTGTTGCTTTCCTTGACATGGTTGAGAACCATAAGATGATCGTAGAAAACTCGGACTTTTGACTGTGGCTGCCCTTAAACATATGGATGTAAAGGGGAAGAAAATCGTATCAATCCTAAGCGGAGGAAACATGGATGTGATTACCATGTCATCGGTTGTGCAGCTGGGACTGATACAGAGGACCGTATCTTCACCGTGTCCGTGCTTCTGCCTGATAAGGCCGGGGGAGCTGGTGAGGGTAGCAACTGTGATTGCCAATGAGCAGGGGAATATCGTGAAGCTGGACCACAACCAGTTTGTAGCACCAACCGGAGTGCGGCGGTAGAGCTGAAGATTACCCTGGAGGCGTTTGGAACGGAGCACAAAAACCGTATTGTGGATGCGCTGAAAGAGCACGGCTACAATCCCAAGCTGGTCCGTCCCAATCTCTAAGGTGATTGTAATGTACCAGTGGATAAAAAGACGCCTGGACCCCTGGGTGAAGTTCTACTCTATTATTCCGTTGATTACCATGTTTGCCTTCAACTCCATAATTTATTGGACCACCATGTACCTGTGCGGTAACCTGTATCACTATGATTTTACCCTGGAATTTGACCGGCAGTTCCATTTGTCCTGCAGTGGGTTTTACATTTATCTGGTGTGTTATCTGTTCTGGATTGTAAACTACATCATGTCAGCCAGGTTTGGAAAGGAGCGGTTCTACCGATTCGCAGCTGCGGACCTGTCCTCCAGGGTGGTGTGTCTGATCTTCTTTGTGCTGCTGCCAACCACCAACATCCGTCCGGAGGTGGTGGGAAGCGAGCTGCACAGGACCTGGTGCGCTGGCTCTACACAGCGGACCAGCCGGTAAACTTATTTCCGTCCATTCACTGTCTGGTAAGCTGGTTTTGCTTTATAGCCATCCGGGGCGCAGGGAGATACCCCGGTGGTACCGGATCTTCTCCTGCATTTTCGCTCTCGCTGTGATAGCTTCCACACAATTCACAAAGCAGCACTACATTGTGGATGCCATTGGAGGTGTATTTTTTGGCAGAAATTGCCTGGTGGCTGAGCAATCGGTATTCGTATTATAAAATAATTAAGAAAGTTTTTGAAAATATTAATTGTAAGCTGGAGCGAATATTGATAAAATTGTGATGAAAATATGAGTATGCAGTGCCGAGGGGCACTGTAGGGCGGGAGAAAACGGATGTGGAGTTTATAAAGAAAAACAAAAAAATATATTTCAGGTATTGTTTCTGGTGGTTCTGCTGGTGCTTACCTTTACAATCTGCTGAAGGGGAGGAACTGGAGGACATCTGGAACACAGTACTGATGGCCAGAAGGGGTATCTTCTGTTGGGACTGGCACTGGTGATTGTGTTTGTTTGCAGTGAGTCTGTGATCATCTATTACATGATGCGCTCACTGAAAAGAGGATACCCTGCAACAACTGTATCAAGTACAGCTTTATCGGGTTCTTTTTCAGCTGTATCACCCGTCGGCAACCGGGGGACAGCCGGCACAGATTTACTATATGAAAAAGGATAAGGTCGAAATACCGGTCTCTACCTTAGTGCTGATGATTGTGACCATCACGTATAAATTTGTACTGGTTCTGGTCGGCCTTTTACTGATCTTTTTTACCGGCCTCTGGTGCACCGGTATCTGCAGGATACAAGATTCTGGTTTTACCTGGGGATCGCTTTAAATGTAGGCTGTGTGCTGTTGATGTTTATTCTGATCTTTAAGCCGAAGCTGACCAAAAAGCTGATGCATGTGGGACTTGCCCTGCTGGAAAATGCCATTTGATGAAGCACAGGGAGGAGCGCACGCAGAAGCTGTCCAGATCCATGGATAAGTATAAAGAGTCCGCCTACTATTTCAGAGATCACAAGCTTGTGGTATTCAATGTGCTGCTGATTTCTATTTTTCAGCGGTTCTGTCTGTTTTTTGCAACATACATTGTGTATCGGGCGTTTGGGCTTCACCAATTCTCGGCTTTTGAGATTGTAACCCTGCAGGCGACCATATCCATTGCGGTGGACATGCTGCCTCTGCCGGGCGGCATCGGAGCCAGCGAGGCGCTGTTTTTTGTCAATCTTCAGGCCAATCTTCGGCCAGGGACTGGTATTGTCAGGAATGCTTTTGAGCCGCGGTATCAGTTACTATGCGTTGCTGATCATCAGCGCACTGGTAACGGTTTATGCCCATATCAGCATAACCCGCCGGGCGGCTAGGCGGGAGCAAAGGGCCAACGAAAACGAGGGAGAAAAGAAGTATGCTAATAGGTTTTTATAATTATACGGTAGTCCTTACATACATGGGGCTGATCAGCTCCGTGTATGGCATGACAGAGGCACTGGACGGTCACTTTGCCACAGCCATCGCCTGTCTTGTGGTCTCCGGTATCTGTGATATGCTGGATGGAAAGATAGCAAGGACCATGGACCGCACAGAGGATGAGAAGAAATTTGGTATTCAGATAGACTCGCTTTGCGATCTGTTTTGCTTTGGAGCTTTCCTGCATTCCTGGGTTATGGTCTGGGGCTTCGGGGATTCTTTGGTACTCTGGCCATGTGCCTAGATGTGCTGGCGGCGGTGATCCGCCTGGGATACTTCAATGTAATGGAGGAGAAGCGCCAGGAATCCACCACGGAGGTGCGAAAGTACTACCAGGGTCTGCCTGTGACCTCCATAGCGATTATCTTTCCGATTGTGTACCTGCTCAGACCGTTATTTGGCCAGATGATATATCTGAGAGTTCTCATTGGCGTGATGATTGGAGTGGCGATCCTGTTTGTGAGCAATATCAAAGTGTTCAAGCCGGGGAATAAGCTGATGACGGTGATTATTATTGCAGGTGTGATCATTTTGGGAAACTGCTTCACCTGTATTAAGGAGGCCATATGAACTATAGAGATTTAAATGGAGAAATGTATATTGAAGAAAATGCGCAGGACAAGTTCCTGCGCAAATTGTATACCAGCGTATGGGGAAGGGCTATGCTGCGGCCTCTGGTGAACCCGGTATTTTCCAGGGCAGCCGGGGGGCTTTTTGGATACCCGGCTTTCCAGGGGCTGATTTCTCCTTTCATTAGGGTGAACCATCTGGACATGAGTCCTTATGTGTCCAGAAAGTATAGCTCATATAACGATTTTTTTACCAGAGATCAAGCCCGAGGCGAGAATGATTGACTATGATGAGTCCCATCTGGTCAGTCCTTCGGATGGAAAGGTGAGCGCCTATGATTTGAAAGAGGGCACCTCCTTTGGATTAAGCATACACAGTATACGCTGGAATCTCTCACAAGGAGCAGGAAACTGGCGGAAAAGTACCGCGGAGGGTATGCGGTGGTCATACGCCTGACGGTGGACAATTACCACAGATACTGCTACCCGGCCTCCGGCAGAAAGGGAAGAAACCGTTTTATTCCCGGAGTTCTGCACACAGTAAACCCTGTGGCCTGCGCTGTGCTGCCTGTATATAAAGAGAACGCAAGAGAGTATACGATCCTGCGCACAGAGGCCTCGGGGATGTACTGCAGATGGAGGTGGGCGCACTGATGGTGGGGCGTATCTGCGAAATTACCATCAGAGTGCAGAGGTGAGAAAAGGCCAGGAAAAAGGGCAAATTTGAGTTCGAGGTTCCACGATCGTGCTTCTGCTGGAGAAGGGGAGGTAAATCTCAGGGAGGAGCTGCTTAACAATACCAGGGATGGCTGGGTGAGACCTTGATCTCCATGGGAGAATGGATTGCAACTGGAAGATGACAACTTAAAATTAAGCCATGGGGCAATGAGACATTATTGTATGATTTTTATGGTGAACTGCTTACAGAGCATCAACAGAAAATATACGAGGATGTAGTATTCAACGATATTTCCTGCAGCGAAGTTGCAGAGAATCAGGGAATCAGCAGACAGGGTGTGCATGATATGATCAGACGGTGCGGACATATCCTGGATGATTACGAGACAAAACTGCATCTGGTTGAGAGATTTGTAAGTCTGAAAGAAAAGGTGGAAGCCATAAGGATGGCGGCAGATGATCCGGAAGAAGTAAGGAAGATTTCGGATGAGCTGCTGAAAGAATGATAAAACCGACTGACGGTTGAGGTTACGAGGGCGTTGTAGAGTTTAACAGATAAACTGCAGAATGTATTTAAAAAACCTTCGCGGCAAAGGAAGACTGACAGAGGCTGATGTCAAGGTAGCACTGAAAGAAGTTAAGCTTGCGCTTCTGGAAGCAGATGTTAATTTTAAAGTGGTAAAACAGTTTATCAAAGCGGTACAGGAACGTGCGATCGGACAGGATGTCATGAACGGACTGAACCCGGGGCAGATGGTCATTAAAATCGTAAATGATGAGCTGGTTAAGCTGATGGGCTCCGAGACAACGGAGATTGCACTGCGCCCGGCAAGCGAAGTTACCATCATTATGATGGCGGGTCTTCAGGGAGCCGGTAAAACAACAACAACTGCGAAACTTGCAGGCAAATTCAAATCAAAAGGCAGAAAGCCGCTTCTGGTAGCGTGTGACGTGTATCGTCCGGCAGCTATCACGCAGCTTCAGATAAATGGTGAGAAGCAGGGTGTGGAAGTTTTCTCCATGGGAGACAAACAGAACCCGGTCAATATCGCCAAAGCAGCTGTAGAACATGCAAAGAGTCACGGATTTAATGTCGTGATCCTTGATACAGCAGGACGCCTTCATGTCGATGAAGCGATGATGGAGGAGTTACAGAACATCAAAGAAGCCGTTCATGTTGATCAGACGATCCTGGAGGTATAGATGGTGTCATCCTTACAAAGCTGGATGGTGACACCAGAGGCGGTGCCGCACTGTCGATCAAGGCACAAACTGGTCAAACAGTTCGAACAGACACGCAAGATGATGAAACAGTTCCCTGGTATGATGGGAGGCAAAGGTGCAAAAAGAGGCAGGTTCAAACTTCCGTTTTTTAATAAAAATCAAATTAGCAGGTTTTCAAATATCAAAGATATAAAAAAGGAGGTGAAAGACAATGGCAGTAAAGATCAGATTAAGAAGAATGGGAGAAAAAAGGCTCCTTTCTATAGAATCGTTGTAGCTGATTCCAGATCTCCAAGAAATGGTAGATTTATCGATGAAATCGGTACTTACAATCCGAACACAGATCCCAGCGAATTCAAGGTAAACGAGGAATTGGCAAAGAAGTGGCTCGCAAACGGTGCTCAGCCTACAGAGGTTGTAGGCAAAATCTTCAAACTTGCCGGTATCGAGAAATAAGACGGAGGGTGGACGCGATGAAGGAATTAGTTGAAGTAATTGCAAAGTCACTCGTTGATCATCCGGAAGAGGTTGCAGTCACGGAAAAAGAAACCGGCAAAGCGATTGTACTGGAGCTCAAGGTTGCGGCATCTGATATGGGTAAGGTGATCGGAAAGCAGGGCAGAATCGCGAAGGCTATCCGTTCTGTTGTAAAGGCGGCAGCGTCTAACGAAGACAAAAAAGGTTATTGTGGATATTCTGCAGTAGTGATACCTACAAGGCAATATTTAGAAAAAATCTCGTGCACAACGGGATTTTTTTGATATAATGGCAAAAGGAGGTGAGCTATGGATATGACAAGGAAAAAAAAAAAGGATGGATGCTCGCACTTATTGTATTATGTGTCATGATGCTGGCTCCCCATGACAGCAAGTGCGGCAAAGCTGAAAAAGGTAAACGTGGACAAGTACATTGGGCTGGGGAAGAAATACACCGTCTTTGCCTACAATCCCAATAGAAAATGGATAAAGGTGAGAACACGCAAGTCCAAAAAAGCTAATTACTATTCACAGATGATAAATTACGGCGGGGCCCTGGTGGTGAACACCAGCAAGCTGAAAAAGGTACTAAGGTTTCATGGATTCCAGTGTACATGCACAGCGTTAAGACTAAGAGCGGATATAAGACGGGATATATACTGTCCAGTCAGGTAAAATTGAAAGCGCTGTACACAAAAAGTTTTCTGACAACCGAGTGATTGACCGGGCCATAAAGATCGGATTTAAATACCTGGGAACGCCCTTTGTGATGCCGGGTGCATCACTGACATCGGGCATTGACTGCGCCCAGTTTGTGGCGGCTGTGTACAGGGCAGCCGGGCGAGGAGGCTTGGGAACGCATACGGACTTTCTCCAGGCAGCGTGCAGAGAGGTGTTTTACAACCGTTCCAACCGCACACTGTCAAAGAGCCAGCTAAACAGGATGAGGCCCGGGGATTTGCTGTTTTATTTAAAATATGCTACCTCAGGACCCATTGACCATGTAGGAATTTATATTGGCGGCGGTTTGATGATCAATTCCTCTGGACACTATGGGGAGAGGTATCCCAATGGGGGTGTGTGCATCAAACGGGTACAGTACGGGAACCGGAAGATTGTCAGATGCATGCGCTTGCGGGGATATTGATTCCGGATACATCCGGGTACAAAAAGACAGGAGTATGAGACATGGAGAATTTTCTGCAGGTGGGTGTAATCACAAACACTCACGGAATCAAGGGAGAGGTAAAGTCTTTCCCACAACGGATGATCCGTCCAGATTTAAGAGCCTGAAAAATGTGTTTCTGGATACCGGCAGAGACCGGGTGGAACTAGAGATTGAGCAGGTGAAATTTTTAAGCAGTTTGTGATCTTGAAGTTTAAGGGGTACGACAGCATCAATGATGTGGAGCAGTACAGAAAGAAAAGTCTATTGGTCTCCAGGGAGAACGCGGTGGAGCTTCAGGAAAATGAATACTTTATTGCGGACCTGCTGGGTCTTACCGTTGTCACAGATGAGGGGAAACAGTTGGGCACGCTCAAAGATGTGCTTCAGACAGGGGCCAATGATGTCTATGTGGTGGAAACGCCTGAGGGACAGGAGATACTGATTCCAGCTATCAGACAGTGTATTCTGTCCGTGGATCTGGAAGAACAAACCATGCGCGTTCACCTGCTGAAAGGACTTGTATAGGGGCTATGAATTATCATGTATTAACTTTATTTCCGGAGATGATCCTACAGGGGTTGGGGACCAGTATCATAGGGAGAGCGATTGAGAAAGGCACCATTACGCTGAATGCCGTCAACATCCGAGATTATTCTACAAACAAACACATGAAGGTAGATGACTATCCATACGGTGGAGGCGCGGGATGGTCATGCAGGCCGCACCGGTCTACAAAGCTTACCAGGATGTTTGTCAAAAGATCGGACACCGCCCCAGGGTGATCTATCTTACCCCCAGGGCAGAGTGTTTGACCAGGCGCTGGCCCGTGAGCTGGCAGAAGAGAAGGAGCTGGTCTTTCTGTGCGGACATTATGAGGGGATTGACGAGAGGGTTCTGGAGGAGGTGGTGACAGACTATGTGTCTATCGGTGACTATGTGCTTACCGGAGGAGAACTGCCTGCCATGGTTATGATTGATGCGGTATCCAGAATGGTTCCGGATGTGCTCAACAATGAGGAATCTGCGCAATTTGAGTCCTTTCAGGACAATCTATTGGAATACCCACAGTACAGCCGGCCTGAGGAGTGGAATGGGAGGCGGGTTCCGCCTGTACTTCTGTCTGGTCATCATGCCAATATAGAGGGCTGGCGAAGGGAACAATCCATTCGGCGTACGGCACAGAGGAGACCGGACCTGTTTTGCAATGCCCTTCTGGAGCCCAGGGAGAGGCAGATCGCAAAAGAGTATCTGCTGTTTCGGGAAGGTCTGGACACAGAAAAAGTAGAGAAACAACAGAGGTGAGATATGAAATGGAATAAGAAACGAGCAGGTATTTTACTTGCAGCAGTGTGTCTGCTGGTGTTGGCATGTTCATTTGCATCATCCGCAGCGTATCCCGCATTTTCCCAGTCAAAACCGCTGATCGGTTACGGCTGGGCCAAGAAAGCCTACCCTGTTTACAGTGACAGCAGCCTGCAGCAAAAGGCAGATACTCTGTCCTACCGGGTCTGTAAGGTTTCGGGCATATCAGGAAATGCGGCAAAAAGTTGTCTATGAAAAGGGTGGTGAGGTCTTTACAGGATGGATTCCCCTGAAGACTTTTGTGTACAACCCGGATTACAAACACCAGATTACCTTTGCAAACGCGCCTATCACTATCTACAAGCGGCCTGCAGTGGGAGCACCATACACAAAAGTAATGCTCTACTCAGGCGGAATCGCTGTGAGTGAGAAGGGGAGCTGGGTGGAGGTGATTTTCAATACCGGGGGAAATACCGTCTGGGGTGGATGAAGAAGAGCAGCTTTACCTCACAGGTCCGGCTGTCCATGGATACGACCACCCAGAATCTGGCCAACGGAACTTACACGATTTCCCCAAGGAACAGCAGCGCTCTGGCGATGACTTACCAAAAGGACACCAACAGCTTTGCGCTCACAAAAAACAAAAAGTCATCTGCACAGAAGTTCATGCTTACCCATTACCGGAACAATTACTATTTCATAAGCCCGGAACTGGCTGAGGGGAATCTGTGCGACAAAGTTTACCCGCCACTGCTGAGGGGAACCAGCATATGTGGCTATTGAAAAGAACGGGCGGGTATTTCTACATAAGGGCCAAGGGGGAGCGGAAGATGTCTCACCTACGCCTCAGGCAATGTAAAAGCAGGCGCGTGGAAGAAGCTGAAGGTTCAACAGTGGAAGATCACAAAAGTTCCCCAGACACCTACCAAGGAGAGCAGCACAGTGTTCTCACAGTACGATCCCAAATGGGGAGGGTCTACGTACATGAACGGCCTTCCAGAAGGACAATCTCTACTTCGGGCTGTGGTGTGATGGCGCTGACCAACGCTGTCTATGCTATGAACGGTGAGTTTATCAGCCCTACAAAGATTGCCAAATTCTCGGTGTCCAGGGGCCATTATTTCTATAACCAAGGAACTGCGGATACACTTTACAAAGATTTTGCGAAAAAATATGGCGCCACGTATCATTTCAAACACAAAGGAAAGTATATTCATTGAACAGCGTTAGGGAAACACCTGCAGAGCGGCGGAACGGCTATTGCCCTTGTCCCGGGCCATTATATCGCTATTGTCGCATACAGGCCGTCCGATCAGTCTTATCTGGTGCTGGATTCCGCAGTGTACGGAAAACGCCCCACCACCATAGGGGATTGGGTATCCGCCTCCACACTGAGGAGCGGATATATGTACTGTGAATATTTCCACCTGCTTTCCAGGCGTTAGATGGGGAAAAAGTGCTTGCATTTCTTATAGACTCGTGATACAATTATTTCCGTTGTGAGAAAAGGGATGGTCCTCTGTTACAGACCTGTATTAAGAACATCATAAAAATAAGGAGGTCACACAATGAACGAATTATTAAGAAAATCGAAGATGCACAGTTAAAAGCAGAAGCACCGGAGTTCAGAGTTGGTGATACCGTAAAAGTATACGCTAAAATTAAAGAGGGAAACCGCGAACGTATTCAGGTTTTCGAGGGAACGGTATTGAAGAGACAGGGCGGCGGCGCCAGAGAGACCTTCACCGTTAGAAAGAATTCCAACGGCATCGGCGTTGAGAAGACTTGGCCATTACACTCTCCGTCAGTGGAAAGAGTTGAAGTTGTCAGAAGAGGTAAAAGTAAGACGTGCGAAACTGAACTACCTGAGAGGACGCGTTGGTAAGAGAGCCAAGGTAAAAGAGTTAGTAAAATAATGAAAGTGAACCAGGGACAAGTACTTAGGTAATTGTCCTGTTTTCTACTGGAAGTAGGATTCTATTTCATATCCTCCAGGAGGCTCAAGAACTGCGGTTCCAGATTAAGAGTGAGGTAGACATTATGAGCAGAGTACGAAAAGAAGAGAGCGCAGAGAGAGGGAGAAGAAAAATGCTTTTAAGATGATATTGGGGTGGGCGTTTCAGATCATTGTAGTGATCTTGTTTGCCTATATCATAGTGTATTTCTTTTGGACAGACCAGAACCAATATTGGACAATCTATGGATGTCACCCTGTCAGGAGGGGACACGGTACTTCTCAATGAACTTTCTTACAAGCTGAAGGCCTGCAAGGGGAGATATTATTGCATTTAAACCGGGAGGCAGCGCTGCCAGCCATTCCTACATTAAGCGTGTACTCGGGTTGCCGGGGGAGACGATTCAGATCAAAGACGGTATGATCTATATCAACGGGGAACGGTATGTGGAGAAAAGGACTATCCCCCATGAACAATGCCGGACTGGCTGAGGAACCCATTACACTGGGAAGTACAGAGTACTTTTGTACTGGGTGACAACGGAACAACAGTGAGGACAGCCGTTTTCGGATGTGGGGAATGTGCAGCTTTCCGATATTGAAGGCAAGGTTTGGTTTGTGATTTCTCCCAGTGAGCATTTGGGATTTGTAAAATAGAAAGGAAACCTTATGAATTATCAATGGTATCCTGGTCATATGACGAAGGCAAAGCGTATGATGCAGGAAGACATTAAGCTGATCGATCTGGTAATTGAGCTGGTAGATGCCAGGATTCCTCTGAGCAGCCGCAATCCGGACATCGATGAGCTGGGAAAAAATAAGTCCCGGCTGATTCTTTTAAATAAATCCGACCTGGCCAGTGAAAAAATACAATGAAGCCTGGAAGGAGTGGTTCCAGGCAAAAGGGTATTATGTGGTAAAGATCAATTCAGAAGCGGAGCGGGAATCAAAGCCATTGGCGGGGGTGATTCAGGAGGCCTGCAGGGAAAAGATTGAGCGGGACCGCAGACGGGGGATTAAAACCGGCCGGTGCGGGCTATGGTGGTGGGAATTCCCAACGTGGGAAAATCAACCTTTATAAACACCTACGCCGGGAAGGCTTGTGCCAAGACAGGAAACAAGCCGGGCGTTACAAAGGGAAAGCAGTGGATACGGCTGAATAAGAGCGTAGAGCTTTTGGATACCCGGGTATCCTGTGGCCTAAGTTTGAAGATCAGAACGTGGGGATGAAACTGGCCATGATCGGGTCCATCAGAGATGAGATTCTCAACGTGGATGAGCTGGCAATACGTCTGATAGAGTTTTTGATACAGTATTATCCCGGAATACTCAGCAATCGGTATGAGTGCCGGGAGGATGCAGGTTCTGTGGACATTTTGGGAGAGATTGCCGCAAACCGCGCCTGTCGATTGAAGGGGAATGAGCTGGATTATTCAAAGGCGGCAGGGATTGTGGTTGAGGATTTCGAAGCGGCAAGCTGGGGAGAATTACTTTGGAATTTCCGAATGAAGCGTAAATGTATTTTGACTGTAACTGGAAGGATACGGAACAGTTACGAGGATTTGTAGAAAAGAAAGGGTTGCAGTATGAGTAAACAAGGGGAAACGGAAGAGACAAAAGAAGTAAAAGAGAAAAGTACCATGAGAGAAGTTATCAGTATGCTGATCTATATTGCCATAGTTCTGGCACTTACCTTTTGGTGGTGCGTTATGTGGGACAGAGGACGCAGGTAAGCGGCGATTCCATGTATCCCACCTTACATAACGGGGATAACCTGATTGTGGATAAGCTCAGTTACCGCTTTAAAGATCCCGAAAGATATGACATCATTGTCTTTCCTTACCAGTATAAGGAAGAGACCTATTATATTAAGCGTATCATTGGGCTGCCGGGGGAGACAGTTCAGATCATAGACGGTACGATTTACATTAACGGGAGCGTGCTGGATGAGAACTACGGTCGGGAGAAGATGGTCAGCAGCGGGCTGGCGCTGGATGAGATACAGCTGGGGAGGACGAGTATTTTGTCCTGGGTGACAACCGAAACGCCAGTTCAGACAGCCGGGAGCCAGATGTGGGCAATATTCATAGGGATGATATTATCGGCCGTGCGTTTATACGGATTTGGCCTTTCAGCCGGTTCGGCATATTGAAACACCAGTAGGGAAGAAATATGGAAAAAAAGATATCAGAGATAAAGAGAGAGTTTGAGACAGCCGGAATGACCAGCTGGGAGCTGTTTGCCGCTTATGCGGCAGACCCCAGGGCTGGCGTTGCCGGCTTGATTAAAAAGTGTCAGAAAAAGCAGGAAGCCCTGGAGCAGGAGAGGTCACGCCTGGAGGGAATGCGGGTCTACGAACACAGGTACGAGCATCTGGGGGCTGTGTGTGGAATTGACGAGGCCGGGGAGGCCCCCTGGCGGGGCCTGTTGTGGCTGGAGCGGTGATTCTCCCCGAGGGGCTGCGAGATACTCTACCTCAATGACTCCAAAAACTCAGCGAAAAAAAACGGGAAGAACTCTACGGTGAGATTATGGAGAAGGCTGTGGCAGCGCAGGTGGGAATCATAGGGCCGGGTAGAATCGATCAGATCAATATCCTGCAGGCCACATATGAGGCCATGCGGGAGGCGGTTTCAAAGCTTTCTGTGCGTCCTCAAATACTTTTAAACGATGCAGTTACTATACCGGCTCTGGAGATTCCCCAGGTGCCCATTGTCAAGGGGGATTCCAAGAGCTTGTCCATAGCCGCAGCCAGTGTAATCGCGAAGGTGACGAGGACCGGCTGATGCGGGAGTATGACCGGCTGATGCCGGAATACGGATTTGCGGGACATAAGGGATACGGATCGGCAGCCCACATTGAGGCAATACGCAGATTTGGCCCCTCACCTATACACAGAAAAACTTTTATCAGGAACTTTATGGACAAATAGTTTCGGAATAGGAGCATGTATTTGAATAAGCGCAGACTGGGAGCAGTCTATGAAGAGCTGGCTGCGGAGTTTCTGGAGAAAAAGGGATACCGCATTCTGGAAAGAAATTTCCGGTGCAGAGCCGGTGAAATTGATCTGATTGCCATAGACGGCTGTTACCTGGTGTTTGTCGAGGTGAAATACCGCAGGGACGCGTCTATGGGGACCGCGGCGGAGGCAGTTGACTTTCGGAAACAGAATGTGATACGAAGGGCGGCTTCCTGGTATCTGGTAATTCGGCAAATGCCGGAGGATACTCCCTGCCGTTTTGATGTGCTGGGAATTACGGGAAAAGAGGTTTGCCTGATACAGGATGCTTTTTCGTAAATTGCAAAGGATGTAAGAGAAGGGAGAGATTGGATGCAGAAGATAAGCAGAAAAGGTACCGAGAGGTTCTGAAGCTGAACAATGCCGAAGGGACACCTTACCTGAGTTTCCCCATGCTGGACTTGGCAGACGGCATTGTACACGGTTTTTCCACGCGTCTGGGGTGTCAGCGAGGGTCATCTCCAAAGCATGAATCTGAGCTTTTCAAGAGGAGATGAGGAAGAGCGGGTGAGAGAGAACTTTAGGCGTATTTCGGCTTCCATTGGATTTGCCACTCAGGACATGGTCTTCTCCCACCAGACACATACCACCAATGTCCGCGTGGTGACAGAGGAGGACAGGGAAGTGGATTTACAAAACCTCTGATCTACCAGGATGTAGACGGCCTGATCACAGACGTCCCGGGGCTGGTGCTCTCCACCTTCTATGCAGACTGTGTCCCACTGTTTTTGTGGATCCGGTTCACAGGGCAATCGGACTGGCCCATTCGGGTTGGAAGGGAACCGTGGGCAAGATAGGGCAGGTGACGGTTAGAAAAATGGCAGAGGAGTTTGGGAGCGATCCCGGAGACCTGCTGGCGGCTGTGGGTCCGTCTATCTGTCAGGAGTGTTATGAGGTGAGTGGGGATGTGATTGAGCAGTTTCAGGCCAGCTACAGAGAGAAATACTGGGAATCTATTTTTTATAAGAAAGAAAACGGCAAGTACCAGTTGAATCTCTGGAGGGCAAATGAAATTGTATTTTTAGAGTTCGGAATTTTGCCGGAGCATATCAGCATCACTGACGTCTGCACCTGCTGTAATCCGGAAATTCTCTACTCCCACCGGGCATCCGGGGGAAGGCGGGGAAATCTGGCAGCATTTCTTATGCTGGTACAGTGAAGACAGGAAATGGATAAAAAAACTGATGTACTGCAAACTTACATGGGCAGTACATCAGTTTTTTCATATCTTCTTATGGTTATACTTTGCCAAGAGCTTGTGAATCTTCTCTGTGGGGGACTGCACACGCAGAATGGATACATCGTGATTCAAAGTATCGATGATGCTGGCCAGATACTTGGTCATATCCGCCTCCTGGTAGTAGGGACGAACCAGAAGATCCGGAATCCGATAGGTCAGATTTGTAGTCACTACTTTTGTGATATACCCTTTCTCATAGTACTCGTCAAACTTCTCTAATCCGTCTGTGAAAAGACCAAATGTGGTACATACAAATACCCGCCTTGCCTTTCGATCCTTTAGCTGTTTTGCCACGTCCAGCATACTCTCTCCGGAAGAGATCATATCGTCAATGATGATCACATCCTTGCCCTCCACAGAGTCGCCCAAAAATTCGTGGGCTACAATGGGATTTTTACCGTTGATGATGGTAGAGTAGTCTCGGCGCTTGTAGAACATGCCCATGTCTACACCCAGAATATTGGAGAAATAAACCGCGCGGCTCATGGCGCCTTCATCCGGACTGATGATCATCAGGTGATCGTTGTCAATCCGAAAATCCGGAACAGACTCGATAAGTGCCTTTAAAAACTGGTAAGTGGGCATGAATGAGTCAAAGCCCTGGATGGGCACTGCGTTCTGCACTCTGGGATCATGTGCGTCAAAGGTGATGATATTGGCCACACCCATATCTGCCAGCTCCTGCAGTCCTAGGGCACAGTCCAGGGACTCCCTCTTGGTGCGTTTGTGCTGACGGCCTTCATACATAAACGGCATGATGACGTTTATCCGGCGGGCTTTACCGGTAGCTGCAGAGATGATGCGTTTTAAATCCTGAAAATGATTGTCCGGTGACATGTAATTCTCATATCCGCATACCTTGTAGGTGAGACTGTGGTTGCAAACATCCACCATAATAAACAGATCACATCCGCGGACAGAGCTTTTAATAATTCCCTTTGCCTCTCCGCTGCCAAATCTGGGACAGGTACAGTCCACCATAAAGTTGTCCTCCAGATATCCCTTAAACAGTATGTCCTCTGTGTTATGTGGGATTGGTGTGACGGAAATCCACCAGATGCTCGTGGACCTTGTCTGCAAAATGACGGCTGCTCTCAGGGCAGCGATTTTTAATGGAGCTACTGGAATTGTATTATATAGAGATTCAAAATTCGGCATAATAACCTCCAAATCGTTTTCATTACCTAATAGTTATATCATTTCAGTTCTACTGAGTCAAGAAAATTGTCGAATTTCCAAAGGAGTTGCTGTTTGGTAACAGTTCAGACAGGTCCGGTACGTTTTAGGCTGAGGGGACGCTTCCTTTGGAGCAGGGTTATGCTTCAGGGACGCGTGCAACATATCAAACTGAATACCTTGCAATTTAAATAACTATTTAGTATCATAGAATGTAGATGAATAGGAGAATATACAAATATGGCGAAGAATATACACACAGTGAGTAAGATCGTTACGGGGGGCATTGCCCAGGAGTTGGAGATTGAGCCCGGAGACAAGCTGCTGTCCATCAACGGCAGAGAGGTAGAGGATATTTTTGATTACCACTATCTGATAAATGACGAGTATCTGGAAATTCTGGTGGAGAAAGAGGACGGTGAGGTCTGGGAGCTGGAGATTGAGAAGGACTTTGATGAGGATCTGGGAATGGAGTTTGAAAACGGCCTGATGGACGAGTACCGCTCCTGCAGAAATAAGTGCGTGTTCTGTTTCATTGACCAGATGCCGCCGGGCATGCGGGAAACGCTGTATTTCAAGGATGACGATTCCCGTCTTTCTTTTTTACAGGGCAACTATGTGACGCTCACCAATATGAGTGACCATGACATAGAGAGGATCATAACCTACCATCTGGAGCCTATCAATGTGTCCATCCACACCATGAATCCTGAGCTTCGCTGCAGGATGCTGAACAACCGTTTTTTGCCGGGGAGGCGCTGAAAAAGGTGGACCGTCTGTGCCGGGCTGGGATTCATATGAACGGACAGATCGTACTCTGCAAGGGGATCAATGACGGGGAGGAGCTGGAGTACAGTATACAAATGATGAGCAGATATCTTCCGTATCTGCAGAGCGTCTCCGTTGTCCCTGTGGGTCTGACCAAGTACAGAGAAGGTCTGTATCCTCTGAAACCCTTTGAACAAAAACGATGCCAGGCAGGTTCTCTCCATCATCCACAGATGGCAGGATAAGCTGTACAGGGAGCATGGAACCCATTTCATTCATGCAGGGGACGAGTGGTATCTCATGGCAGGGGAGGAGCTTCCCCGGGAAGAAAGGTATGACGGCTATCTGCAGCTGGAAAACGGTGTGGGTATGCTGCGGCTTTTAACCGATGAGGTGGAGGAGGAGCTGAGAGGACGAGAAGGTGACGAAAGGAAACATGTGGTATCCATCGCCACTGGCCTGCTGGCGGCGCCGGTGCTTGAGGAGCTTGTGAGCAAGATTAATGAGAGATATCCGAATGTGGACGTGCGCATCTATCCCATTAAAAATGATTTCTTTGGAGACCGCATTACAGTTTCGGGCCTGCTGACAGGAGGGGGATCTGAGGGCGCAGCTGGCGGGCAGGGAACTGGGCAGGCAGCTTCTGCTCCCCCTGCAATGTTCTGCGCAGCGGGGAGGAGGTCTTTCTGGATGATCTGACCGTGACGGAACTGGAAACCGCTTTACAAACACCGGTAAATATTGTAAAATCAACCGGTCGGGATTTTGTAAGAGCAGTCTTGCTGGACGACAAAGAGGGCATCACGCATTCCATATAGATGAGGTGAATAAATATGAGTAAACCAATCGTGGCCATTGTAGGAAGGCCGAATGTAGGAAAGTCTACCCTGTTCAATGCTTTGGCCGGAGAGAATATTTCCATTGTTAAGGATACACCTGGGGTTACCAGGGACCGGATCTACGCGGATGTGGGAATGGCTGGGGATCAACTTTACCCTGATTGATACAGGAGGGATTGAGCCGGACACAAGCGATGTGATCCTGGCTCAGATGCGGGACCAGGCGCAGATTGCCATTGACACTGCGGACGTGATTATCTTTATCACGGATGTGCGCCAGGGCTTAGTGGACTCTGATGCCAAGGTGGCGGACATGCTCAGGCGTTCCCGCAAGCCGGTGATCCTGGTAGTCAACAAAGTGGATCACTTTGACCGCTACATGACAGATGTCTATGAGTTTTATAATTTGGGCATCGGTGATCCGGTCCCCATCTCAGCAGCTTCCAAAGCTGGGCCTGGGGGATATGCTGGATGAGGTGGTCGACATTTTGACCCGGAAGAGATGCAGGAGGAAGAGGATGACAGGCCCAGAATTGCCGTGGTGGGCAAGCCGAATGTGGGAAAATCTTCTATTATTAATAAACTTTTGGGCGAGAACCGGGTGATTGTCTCAGATGTGGCGGGCACCACCAGGGATGCCATTGACACAGAGGTGGTTTGGGACGGCAGAGAATATATATTTATCGATACTGCTGGCCTGAGAAGAAAAAATAAAGTAAAAAGAGGAACTGGAGCGCTACAGTATCATTCGTACTGTGACAGCGGTGGACAGGGCGGATGTGGTGGTGGTGGTCATCGATGCCACAGAGGGAGTGACGGAGCAGGACGCCAAGATCGCAGGCATTGCCCATGACAGAGGCAAGGGATTGTGATAGCAGTCAACAAGTGGGATGCGGTGGAAAAGGATGATAAGACCATCTACAAGTACACCAATCAGGTGAGAAACACCCTATCCTATATGCCGTACGCAGAAATCATGTTTATCTCCGCGCAGACGGGCCAGAGACTGCCCAAGCTGTTTGAGAAGATTGACATGGTGCTGGAGAACCAGAGCCTGAGAGTGCAGACAGGTGTGCTTAATGAGATTATGGCAGAGGCTGTAGCGCTGCAGCAGCCGCCTTCAGACCAAGGGAAAGAGGCTGAAGTCTCTACTATATCACCCAGGTGGGGGTGAAGCCGCCTACCTTTGTAATCTTTGTCAACGACAAGGAGCTAATGCACTTTTCCTATACAAGATATCTGGAAAACAAAATCCGGGATACCTTTGGATTTAAGGGACATCCCTGAAATTTATTGTCAGAGAGCGCAAGGATAAGGAGAAATAGTCATGACAGAGCGGTTGATTTGTATTGCAATTGGGTACATTTTTGGCCTTTTTCAAACCAGCTATATCTACGGCAGGATTCATGGGATTGATATAAAGGGAACATGGAAGCGGGAATGCGGGCACCACCAACATGCTGCGCACCCTGGGCAGGAAGGCGGGGCTGATTACCTTTGCCGGGGACTGCATAAAGTGTATTCTGGCGGTGGTTCTCACCAGAGTCCTGTTTGGAGGGACACATGCGGATATCCTGCCTCTGCTGACATTTTACACGGCAGCGGGTACGATCCTGGGGCACAACTATCCCTTTTATCTGGGATTCCGCGGCGGCAAGGGCATTGCGGCCACAGCGGGGCTTGTGCTCTCTTTTAACTGGATCATGGCAATTTTGGGAATCATAGTGTTTTTTACAACGTTCTTTGTGACCCACTATGTGTCTCTGGGTTCCCTGTTGGTTTACATAGGAATCCTGATTGAACTGGTGGTTCTGGGGCAGAGCGGATATTTCCAGATGTCCCAGCCTCACTTGACTGAACTTTATATCATCGGCGCTTTGCTGGCTGCACTGGCCTTCTGGAAGCACCGGGAGAATATCAAAAGGCTTTTCAACGGGACAGAGAGTAAGACGTATCTGTCCTCCAAAATAAATAGTCAGGGGGTATTTTTATGGAAAAAATAGGTGTGATCGGGGCGGGAAGCTGGGGGTACAGCTCTGGCGGTACTGCTTAACAGCAATGGTCATGAGGTAACGATCTGGTCGATCATGAAGGAGGAGGTGGAGATGCTCCGGACCAAACGGCAGCATGAAACAAAACTTCCAGGCGTGGTGCTTCCAGGGAGATTTTGCTCACTAATGATCTGAAAGAGGCAATGGAGGATAAAGATGTCCTGATTCTGGCTGTTCCCTCGCCTTACACGAGAAGTACTGCGCACAGTATGAAAGCCTATGCCAAAGAGGGGCAGAAGATTGTTAATGTGGCAAAGGGAATTGAAGAAAATACACTCTATACCCTGTCAGACATCATTGAAGAGGAGCTTCAGGGACAGACGTTGCGGTTCTCTCAGGGCCCAGCCACGCGGAGGAGGTGGAGCCGCGGACTCCCCACCACCTGTGTGGTGGGGGCGCACACCAGGACAACGGCGGAGTACTTGCAAAATATCTTTATGAGTCCTGTGTTCCGGGTTTACACAAGCCCGGATATGCTGGGGATTGAGTTGGGGGAGCTTTAAAGAATGTGATTGCTCTGGCGGCCGGGACAGCGGATGGACTGGGCTATGGGGATAATACCAAGGCGGCTCTCATCACAGGGGAATCACTGAGATCACCAGGCTCGGCGTGAAAATGGGGGCAAAGCTGGAGACCTTTGGAGGCCTCACCGGGATCGGGGATCTGATTGTGACCTGCGCCAGCGTCCACAGCCGGAACCGGAAGGCCGGATACCTGATCGGCAAGGGGCTGCACCATGCAGGAGGCCATGGAAGAGGTAAAAAAATGGTGGTGGAGGGTGTGTATTCCGCCAAGGCAGCCATGGGCCTTGCTAAAAAGTATCAGGTGGAACTGCCCATCATTGAGCAGGTGAACAAGGTACTGTTTGAAGGAAAGAGCGCCGGCGAAGCGGTTCAGGAGCTGATGCTGAGAGACAAGAAGATAGAGCACTCAGAATTGCCCTGGGAAAATGAATAAATCCAGACGTGTGATATTGACCTTTTACTCAAAAAATAGTGTATATTACTTAATAAGGTTAATGCTTTAATGAGAGAAAGCGTTAAACTGCAAAAGATATGAGCAAAAGGAGATTATTTTATGAAAAAGGTATTAAGAGTATTATTGGCAATGGGACTTTCCGTATCAATGCTGGCTGGCTGCGGTTCAAAGTCAGCGGAGACCGCAGCTGACACATCAGCACCCGCCACAGAGGGCACGACAGCAGCCGCAGAGCCGACGGATGCCGGGAAACCCAGCAGGCGGCAGCAGGAGATAAGGTGTACAATATCGGAATCTGCCAGCTGGTACAGCATGAGGCTCTGGACGCTGCAACCCAGGGATTTAAAGAGGCATTGACGGAGAAGCTGGGGAGGGCAATGTGGTTTTGATGAGCAGAATGCCTCCGGCGATTCCGCAACCTGTGCAACAATTGTCAACCAGTTTGTCTCCGCTGATGTGGATCTGATCCTGGCCAATGCCACAGCATCCCTTCAGGCAGCATCCGCTGCAACGGACTCGATTCCTATTCTGGGAACCTCCATCACAGACTATGCAACAGCCTTGGAGATTGATGAATGGACAGGTATTACCGGAAAGAATATATCCGGAACTTCCGATCTGGCTCCTCTCTCTGAGCAGGCTTCTATGCTGGCAGAGATGTTTCCGGATGCCAAAACGGTAGGTCTTTTGTACTGCTCCGCAGAGGCTAATTCTGTTTACCAGGCAGACACCATCCAGGGATTTTTGGAAGAAAAAGGTTACACCTGCAATACTTACACGTTTGCAGATTCAAACGACATTGCATCTGTGACAACTACAGCAGCCTCGGAATGCGATGTAATCTATGTACCGACAGACAATACCGCAGCTTCCAACACGGAAGTAATCAATAATGTATGCCTTCCTGCAGGGATTCCTGTAGTGGCAGGCGAAGAAGGAATCTGTAAAGGATGCGGTGTTGCCACACTGTCTATCAACTACTATGACATTGGCTATAAGGCTGGCGAAATGGCTTATGATATCCTTGTAAACGGGGCGGATATTACAAATATGGCGATTGAGTCAGCACCTCAGGTCAAAAAAGTATGTGGCCTCCAGATGTGAAGAGCTCAATGTAACGGTTCCTGACGGATATGAAGCGATTGAGGCAGAATAAAACAAAATGAAATTAATACGAAAAAGCGGCAAAAAAGGACTTCTCTTTTTTGCCGCTTTTTGCTATACTTAATCTAGTTGTGCGCTTTTTGCAGAGGCGCTTTAAAGGACGAAAGAATATATTTTTAGGAGGAAATGATTGTGAATGTTATGACACTGTTTAACGCTTTGCCCGGGGCATGTGCACAGGGACTTATCTGGGGGAATTATGGCCATAGGGGTTTATATTACCTACAAGATACTGGATCTGGCGGACCTGACAGTGGATGGAACAATGGGCACCGGAGGCGCTGTCTGTATTATGATGATGCTTAATGGGTACTCTGTGGGAGTTTCCTACTCTGTGCTTTTTTGGCGGGAATGCTGGCAGGGCTTGTGACCGGGATTTTTCACACAGCTATGGGGATACCGGCGATCCTGGCCGGTATTTTGACCCAGCTGGGACTTTACTCCATAAACCTGCGTATTATGCTGGGAAAGTCCAATCAGGCTGTGAGCGTGGATAAGTATGACCTGATGGTATCACTGCGCTATGTGAAAGATGTGCCCTTTTATAAGAATACGATTTTTTGTGGTAGCTATCCTTATCATCATCATTATCGCTGTCCTGTATTGGTTCTTTGGTACAGAGCTGGGCTGTTCTATCCGCTCCACAGGTTCCAACCCGAACATGTCCAGGGCACAGGGATCAACACCAATCTGGGAAAGATCATTGGTCTGATGCTGTCAAACGGCATTGTGGCACTGGCAAGCGGATTATATGCCCAGTATCAGGGATTTGCGGATGTCAATGCCGGGCGAGGTGCAATTGTTATCGGTTTGGCCGCAGTTATTATCGGACAGGTGGTCTTCGGCAGAATCCGGGGCAACTTTGCGTTCAAACTCTTATCCGTGGCATTGGGGGCAATCATTTACTATCTGGTTCTCCAGATCGTACTGTGGCTGGGACTCAATTCCAATGACTTAAAGCTGCTGTCCGCACTGGTTGTTGCCGTATTCCTGGCTATCCCATATATTAAAGGAAAGTATTTTTCAAAACCCATAAAGAAGGCAGGTGCTAAAAATGCTTAAATTGACAGAGATTAGAAAGACGTTTAATGCAGGAACTATAAATGAGAAGAGGGCACTCAGAGGTCTTTCGCTTCAGCTGAATGAGGGGGATTTCGTGACGGTAATCGGAGGGAATGGGGCTGGCAAATCCACCATGCTGAACGCCATTGCCGGCGTGTGGTCTATTGATGAAGGCTCCATTTTCATAGATGATATCAATGTGACCCGCCTTCCGGAGCACAAGAGGGCCAGGTATTTGGGAAGAGTTTTCCAGGACCCCATGACGGGAACCGCGGCAGGTATGCAGATTGAGGGAAAATCTGGCTTTGGCTGCCCGCAGGGGAGGGAGAAGAAGCTTAAAGCCTGGGATTACCTCAAAAGGAACGCCAGGAATATAAAGAGAAGCTGAAGATTCTGGACCTGGGTTTGGAGGAACGGCTCACCGCGAAAGTGGGTCTGCTCTCCGGAGGGGCAGCGCCAGGCGCTGACACTTCTCATGGCCACGTTGAAAAAGCCCAAGGTGCTTCTCCTGGATGAGCACACAGCAGCTTTAGACCCAAAGACAGCGGCAAAAGTGCTGGATGCCACGGACAAGATCATAGAGAGGGACAATCTGACTGCGATCATGATCACCCACAATATGAAGGATGCCATAGCGCACGGCAACCGTCTTATCATGATGCACGAGGGAGACATCATTTATGATGTGTCGGGTGAAGAAAAGAAAAACCTGAAAGTATCCGACCTTTGCAGAAGTTTGAGCAGGCCAGCGGCGGAGAACTGGCCAATGACAGGATGATTTTGGCATAAAAATGACATGACACCGGTGGGTAAATATCTTATCGGTGTTTTTGTTTGTCTAATATATGCAAATTATAAAAAAATACAATTCTGCTTGTTGAGAATGGCTATACGGTGTGTTATAATATCTCCATAACGGCGAAAGCCTGAATAGCTATGTCAAAAAATTAACAATTACACAGAAGGAGGGAAAAATACTTGCATATTGTAAAAGATGAAAATGGAAATATTTGCGCTCATGCCCATGACCATGTACATCCTCATACACACAGCTATGAGCATACACATGAACACAGTCATCAGCACGGACATGAGGAGGACCATGATCACAGCCATACCCACGGGGAGCATGCCTCCTGCGAGGGACAGGAGTGTGCACAGGAATGTACAGGCTGCGGACACAGCCATGAGGATCATGCACATTCTGAGGTTTCAGATAAAAATACTGCTTTTACTGAATTACATGCTTCAGCATAACGAGCACCACGCGGCGGAGCTGGATATGCTGGCTGGGAAGCTGAAAGAGGACGGTCAGGAGGATGCGGCTGAACAAATTCGCAGAGCTGTGGATGAATATCAAAAGGAAATCTGTATCTGAAGCTTGCGGCAGCCACACTGGCAGAGAAGAAATAGGAGGTGGTTGTTTTGTGTCTGGCTACAGCATACAAGAGCAATCAGCCTGACAGTATTATTTTGGAATACGTCAGCAAAATTGAAGTGAAAGACGGAAAGGTAATCCTGACGGATGTCATGGGAGACCGGAAAGAGGTGGAGGGCACCATTGAGATGGCGGACCTCACCGGCGGAGTGGTGAAAATTAACTGCGAAGCTTAGCTCTGCAGTTAAATAATAAACAAACAATATAAAACATTAAAAACGGAGGAAAGTACTATGAAAGGATCAGAAAGCTGAGAATCTGAACAGCTCAGGAGCTGTGCCACAACCGAATTATTTAATTTAGACAGGAGGCGCCGTCATGGCACATGTAATTGCAGTAGCAGGAAAAGGCGGAGTTGGAAAAACCACCCTGTGCGGTCTGATGATTCAGTATCTCTGTGAGAAGGGGAAAACCCGATCCCGCAGTGGACGCAGATGCAAATTCCAACTTAAACGAGGTTCTGGGAGTTGAGGCTTGAAATGACGCTGGGGGATGTGAGGGAAGAGATTGCCCAGGCTGAAAAACAGTGCAAAGCCCCATACCGCCCAGTATGTCAAAGGCCGATTATGCAGAAATTATGTTTCAGAGATGTCTGATTGAGGAAGATGACTATGACATGCTGGTTATGGGCAGAACCCAGGAAAGGGATGCTATTGTTTCGTTAATGGACCTTCAGTCCCAGCTGCAGAAACTGACCCCCAACTATGAATATCTGGTGGTGGACAATGAGGCGGGAATGGAACACATCAGCAGAGGCGTTCTGCCCAAGGTGGACACCATTGTGCTGGTCAGCGACTGTTCCAAAAGAGGAGTACAGGCTGTGGGAAGAATTGCCAAACTCGTGGAAGAGTGCGGTATGAAGCCTAAAAAAATGGGATTGATTGTAAACCGTGCGCCGGAGGGAGTGCTGAATGCCGGAACAAAGGAAGAGATTGAAAAGCAGGGACTGACGCTTTTGGGCGTGGTACCCCAGGACACAGACGTATATGAGTTCGACTGTGACGGAAAACCAATCGTTGCTCTGCCGGAATCCTCTCTGGTAAAGCAGGCCCTGCACAAGATTCTGGATGACGTTTTGTAACTATTCAGCAGGTCTGCGCATTTACTGCGCAGACCGTGAGTAAATGATTCAGGAGTGCAAAAATCCCATCACCGAAGGTGATTTTAAATGGATTTTTGCATCGTAACTGTGAAGGTACTGAACAGTTACGAAGTTTTTTTGATAATTTCTCTGAATAAAGGAGACGAAAGAGTCTCCTTTGTTTGGAAGAAAAATATCCCATGGGGGCGGATGGGATAAAAGAACGCCCGCTTAAATACCCAATTTTAGAAGGAGGTTTATAATGGGAAATTTTAAATTAACTACGGTAGAAGAATTTGAAGCAGCTACCGAGAGATTGCTGGAGACAGGCAAAAGGTCGGCAGATGCATGGCAGTTGAGAGTAAAAACCAGACACCGCATTGTAAATTTGGTGAGCAGGGTGTCTGTTGCCGAATCTGTTCTATGGGACCCTGTCGTATCACCCCGAAGGCACCGAAAGGAATCTGCGGTTGCGATGTGCATGGCATCGTAGCCAGAAATTATCTGAAATTTACGGCTGGCGGTTCCGCAACGCACTCTGACCATGGCCGTGAAATCTGCCATACTCTGCATGCTTCTGCAGCAGACGGTAACTACAAGGTGAAAGATCCTGAGAAGCTGCTCCGTATCGCAAAAGAGTGGGGCGTGGAGACAGAAGGAAAAGATATCTATGATCTTGCGCATGAGATTGCAGAGATGGGCCTTATGGAGTACGGAAAACCCTTTGGAACCCAGAGATTCTTAAAGAGAGCACCGAAACATACCCAGGAGATCTGGGAGAGAGAGGAGATTGCACCGCGCGCTATTGACCGTGAGGTTTCCTGTTCATTACATATGACTCATATGGGTTGCTCATCTCTTCCCGAGGCACTGATCAGACAGTCTTTCCGTTCAGGTCTCTCTGACGGCTGGGGCGGCTCTATGATGGGAACAGAGTTCTCAGACGTATTGTTTGGAACACCGAAGCCCATTGACACTGAGGCAAACTTAGGCGTTATGGAAGTGGAGAACGTAAACATTGTGGTTCACGGACATGATCCCTCACTCTCTGAGATGATCTGCGAGTATGCGGATGATCCGGAGATGATCGCGTACGCCAAGTCAAAAGGTGCCAAAGGCATTACCGTATCCGGTGTCTGCTGTACCTCCAACGAGGTTGCGATGCGCCGCGGCGTGCCGATGGCAGGTAACTTCCTGCAGCAGGAGAACGTGGTACTGACCGGAGCCTGCGAAGCCATTGTTGTGGACGTACAGTGTATTTTCCCGGCCCTTGGGCCTCTGAGCAAGTGCTTCCACACGAAATTTATCACCACTTCCCCCATTGCACAGATGCCGGATTCCGAATTTATCCGCTTCAATGCAGAGACAGCAGGGGAGAACGCAAAGGCAATCGTTAAGGCAGCGATTGACAACTTTGAAAACAGAAAACCGGATCTGGTGTACATTCCGGATATGAAGCAGAAAGCTACCGTAGGCTACTCGGTGGAAGCCATCGTGAAAGTACTGGACGGTGTAACCAACTCTCAGGTAGATGAGACCGGAACAACCAAACCTTTGGTAGAATGCATTACCTCCGGCGTTATCCGCGGCGCGGTTGCTATGGTTGGCTGCAACAATCCGAAGATCAGACCGGATACTGCTCATATTGAGCTGATGAAGAAGCTGATCGCAAACGATATCATCATCGTAGCATCCGGGTGCTCCGCACAGGCAGCTGCAAAGGCTGGTCTGATGGACAAGGGAGCAAAGGAACTCTGCGGCGCAGGCTTAAAGAGAGTTTGTGAGCTTGCTGACATTCCTCCTGTACTGCACATGGGCTCCTGCGTGGATATCAGCCGTATGCTGAATCTGGCAGCCGACCTGGCAAAGGATTCCGGACTGAATATTTCCCAGCTTCCGCTGGTAGGCTGCGCGCCCGAGTGGATGTCCGAGAAGGCTGTTTCCATCGGAAACTACGTAGTATCCACAGGATTGGATACCTTCCTGGGTGTAGATCCTATGTATCCGGTTCCACAGAGGTTGCCGAACTGCTCACAGGCGGTGTGAGAGACTGGGTTGAGGCAGCTTATACCGTAGAAAAGGATATTGACAAGCTGGGTGACGCTATGATCGCCAGAATCGAAGAGAAGAGAGAAGCTCTCGGAATCTAATTAAGTAATAAGAGTAAAGGATGAATTGCTATGAAAATTGCAGTAACCGGAAAGGGCGGCGTGGGGAAGACCACCTTTGCCGCCACCCTGGCCAGATTGTATGCACAGGAAGGAAAGAACGTCCTGGCAGCGGATGTTGATCCGGATGCAAATTTAGGTCTTGCCCTCGGGTTTCCTGAGGAAGAGCTGGATAAGATCACGCCCATCACAAAGATGCGGAGACTGGTTCAGGAGCGCACAGGGGCAAACGAAGATAACAAATTTTATAAGATCAATCCCAAAGTGGACGATATTCCAGACACCTACTCCAGAGTTTGCAATGGCGTAAAGCTATTGGTTCTGGGGACTGTGGATACGGCAGGCAGCGGTTGTGTCTGCCCGGAGCATGTGATGCTGAAGCGGATCATCAATCATTTGGTGCTCAGAAGCGGCGACGTGGTGATTTTGGACATGGAAGCAGGGCTGGAGCATTTGGGAAGAGGAACCACAGAGGGAATGGATCAGTTTGTGGTGGTGATTGAGCCGGGTGCCAGAAGTATCCAGACCTACAAAAATGTAAAACGCCTGGCCAAAGAGCTGGGAGTGAAGCAGGTGCGGGTTGTTGCAAACAAGGTCAGGAACCAGGAGGATGAGGAGTTTATCAAATCCAAAATCCCCTCGGAGGACCTATTAGGGTTCATCCATTATAATACGGAAGTGATGGATGCGGACCGCCAGGCAAGTCACCCTTTGACTTCAGCGAGACCGCAGTAGAAGAAATCCAAAAAAAAAAGAAAAGATCGATCGTTCAGATATCTGATTGGAGGTATAACAGTGACATTATTTGATGTTGTATTTAGTGGAAATGATACCGTGTATGGTTTGACGGAAAATGCAATCGACGCGGCGATTGCGGAGCATGGCGAAGACAAAGCGATTGCGTTTCCGGATACGGCTTACAGCCTGCCGTGCTATTATGGAGTGACAGGAACTAAGGTGGCAACCCTGGGAGAGTTAAAAGCAGCCCTGGGAGTTGTAAAGACCCTGATGACAAGAGAAAAAACGTTTGAATGACGCTTTTATGTCTGGCGTTGCTACAGCTCTGTGTGCGGAATTTATTGAAGCTCTGAAATATATTGACGGCGCGGCTCCCCTACGAGGCCCCCCCCTGCTATGGCCACCTGGGTGATGCCATTATCCGTGAGCTGGGTGTTCCCCTTGTAACAGGCGATATCCCAGGTGTAGCCGTTATCCTTGGCTCCGCACCCACTGCACAGGAAGGTGTTGATCTGATCAAGAGTTATCAGGAACAGGGTATCCTTGTAACACTGGTAGGCGGAATCATTGACCAGTGTGAAGAGCTGGGCTATAAAACAGGCGCAAACGTGCGTGTGATTCCTCTGGGCAAAGATGTTACCAGTGTAATCCATGTAGTGTCCGTTGCTGTGAGAGCAGCCCTGATCTTCGGTAATATTACACCGGGCGATGCTGCAGGACTGATGAAATACACCTTTGAGCGCGTGCCTGCATTCGTAAATGCATTTGCTCCGCTTGATCCGGTTATTGTAGCATGCGGCGCAGGCGCAATCGCACTTGGCTTCCCGGTAATCACAAACGAAGAGACTTTCCGCGTGCCGAAGAGTCTGATCGTACAGAAAGACGTTTCCAAATTCAACGCAACCTCTCTGGAAGCCAGAGATATCAAGATCAAGATCACAAAGATCGATATCCCGGTTGCTTTCGCGTCCGCATTTGAGGGCGAGATCATTCGCCGTGGAGATATGCAGGTTGAGTTCGATGGTTCCAGAGTGGACTGCTGCGAGCTGGTACTGGCTAAGGACGGTTCTGAGATTGAGGACCACAAGATTGAGCTGATCGGACCGGATATTGATGAGATGGAAGTGGGAAGCAAGCAGAGCATTGCATATGTAGTGGAAGTGGCAGGAAAGAACATGCAGTCGGACTTCGAGCCTGTATTTGAGCGTAAATTCCACTGCTACATTAACTGTATCGAGGGTGTAATGCATACTGGACAGCGCGATATGATCCGTATCCGTATCAGCAAAGATGCCTTTGCAGCTGGTTTCCGTGCAAAACACTTCGGAGAAGTTCTGTACGCACAGGTGAAGAACGAGTTTGAGGCTGTTGTTGACAAGTGCCAGGTAAAGATCTACACAGATCCGGCTGAGTGCAACAAGATCCGTCATGAGGTGGCAACTCCTATGTTTGACAAGCGTGACGAGACTTGTCACACTTACCGATGAAGGCGTAGACGTATACTACAGCTGTATTATGTGCCAGGCATTCTCACCGTCTCACGTTTGTGTAGTTACACCGGAGAGACTTGGTCTGTGCGGTGCTGTTTCATGGCTGGATGCCAAGGCTACCCATGAGCTTGATCCCGAGGGACCCTGCCAGGTAATCACCAAGGAGAAATGCATTGATGAGCGTATCGGTGAGTATGAGGATGTAAATGAAGCAGTGCGCAAGCTGTCACAGGGCGCTCTGGAGGATGTATCCTTGTACTCCATCATTGAGAAGCCTATGACCTCTGCGGATGCTTCGAGTGTATCTGTGGTATTGAGCCTCTCTCAAACGGCGTATGCATCGCCAACCGTGAGTATGCTGGTATGACACCTCTTGGAATGACCTTCTCTGAGATGGCTTCCATGACTGGTGGTGGTGTTCAGACTCCAGGCTTTATGGGACATGGAAAACACTTTATTTCATCCAAGAAATTCATGAAGGCAGAGGGCGGTATCGAGAGAGAATCGTTTGGATGCCCAAAGAGTTAAAAGAGCAGGTTGCAGAGCGTCTGAACGCAACCGCTAAGGAACTTTACGGCATTGACAACTTTACGGATATGATCGGCGATGAGACTGTGGCGGAAGATCCGGAGACCTTGCTGGCATTCCTGGAGGAGAAGGGACATCCGGCGCTGAGCATGGAGCCTATGATGTAAATATATTGGAAAATTGCGGAATTTCCATACATGAGATAAAGCTTATACGGATGCACTGCGGAGTAATCTGCAGTGCAGTCTCCGTATTTTTTACCAGATCTCCGTTTTGGGAGAAATCTGTGTATTTTTTTGCGTGCACAGAGCGAAAAAAGCCTGAATTAAAAGGGTTTTTCGTTGATTTTTGAGCATGGCCGAGGTAAAATATGGGTGATTGGAAATTATGTTGAAAATATTTTACAAGAGAGCCAATTAGAATGAAGGAGGTTTTTAAAAAATGCCATTTACAGCAAAATCAGGAAGTTCAACGCAAGCATCAACACAGTTGAGATTGGCTGCGGAGAAAAAGCAATTAAAATCGGCGGTGAGAATGTATTACCTTTTTATACTTTTGACGCACCTATTGAGAATGCGCCAAAGGTTGGTATTGAGATCACAGATTTCGGTATGGAACATGAGCCGGAGTGCGTGAAGAAGTACTACGAAGGATGCGAGACCGTTGTGGATATTGCAAAAAAGCAGCTTCCATGGAGGGCGTTGATTTCCTTTGCTTCCGTATGGAAGGCGGGGACCCGAACGGAGCAAACAAATCTACTGAGGAATTGGTAGGAATGTTAAAAGAAATCGTGGCAGCAGTGGATCTTCCTCTGGTGGTTGCAGGATGCAAGCATGTGGAAAAAGATGCGGAGCTGCTTGCAAAGGCAGCAGAGGCAGTTGACGGAAAAGAATGCCGTACTCCTTGCAGCAAAAGAAGAGAACTACAAGACCGTAGGTGCAGCAGCAGGCCTGGCTTACAAACAGAATCGTGGGAGCTGAGTCCGCAGTGGATATCAACCTGGCAAAGCAGCTGAACGTACTGCTTTCACAGCTGGGTGTGGACAATAAGAGCATTGTGATGAACGTGGGAACCGCAGCAGCAGGCTATGGCTTTGAGTATGTGGTATCCACCATGGACCGTGTAAAAGCGGCAGCTCTGTCTCAGGATGATGCAAACCTGCAGATGCCGATCATCACTCCTGTAGCATCCGAAGCATGGGGCGTAAAGGAGGCTATGGCCTCTGAAGCTGATATTCCGGAGTGGGGGTAACCAGGAAGAGCGCGGAATTGATATGGAAGTGGAGACTGCAGCAGCAGTTCTGGCCGCTGGTTCCAACGCAGTTATTCTGAAACACCCGGTATCAGTTGCAACCGTGTCTAAACTGATCAAAGCATTAGTCTAATTGCTACAGAAGGAGGATTAAAAATTATGGCACTTAAAGGTCTTGATATTTTTAAATTATCACCAAAGAAAACTGTAAGGAATGCGGATGCCCGACATGTATGGCATTCTCAATGAAAGTTGCACAGGGTGCAATGGATATCAGCGCATGTCCGCACTTTGCACCGGAAGCACTGGAAAAATTATTCTGAGGCTACTGCACCGCCAATGAAGACCATCAAATGCGGCGCAGGCGATGCAGAGATTACACTCGGAGGCGAGACTGTTCTTTTCAGACATGAGAAGACATTTGTAAGCAAAACAAGATATGCGGTTTCTCTGTGCAACTGCATGGATGAAGCGGCAGTTGACGCAAAGCTGGCTGAGATCCCGCAGGTGGATTACGAGCGTATTGGCGAGAGAATGTTCGTGGAGATGGTATACGTCAACTACTCAGCGGACGGATCTTACGACTATGTGGAACTGGTTAAAAGGCTGCAGGCCTTGGCAGAGTCCTGGTTCTGGGATGTACAGACGTGGAAGTGGCAAAGGCTGCACTTGCTGTGTGCAAAGACAGCAAGCCGATCTTAAACGGCGCGGATGCTTCCAACTATGAGGCTATGAATGCAGCTGCCACAGAGGCAGGTGTGGTTCTGGGCGTGAGGGAGCCAGCTTAAGCGAGATCTACGACACGGTAACAGCCCTTGAAAAGGCAGGCAATAAAAACCTGGTAATCGATGTGACCGCTGGAACTGTTAAGGAGACTTTGCCAATGCAGTACAGCTGAGAAAAGCAGCTATCAAAGACGGTGACAGAACCTGTGGCTATCCTTCCATCGTCAACACCGCAGCGCTTGCAAAAAGATGACAAGCATCTGCAGGCAGCTCTGGCCTCTGCGTTTACCATGAAATACGGTTCCATTGTAGTAATGCAGCAGCTCACCTATGCGGAGGCTCTTCCGCTGTTCGGACTGCGCCAGAACCTGTTTACCGATCCTCAGAAGCCAATGAAGGTAGAACCGGGCATTTATCCGTTAAATGGCGCGGATGAGAATTCAGTGTGCCTGACTACCGTTGACTGCACTTACATACTTTATCGTATCCGGTGAGCTGAGCGCTCCGGCGTTTCGCAACCTGATTATCAGCGATGCAGGCGGACTTTCCGTACTGACCGCCTGG
>VOFB01000255.1_pt1 | contig 62001 bp, 66 predicted proteins | sample 5384141 | NCBI WGS metagenome assembly VOFB01 (sample SAMN12384721, study PRJNA508395) | human gut metagenome | isolation source: healthy gut A | host: Homo sapiens
GATGAAATCCGTAGAAACGGTAAACAGGTCAATGTGTCCATGTTTGCTTTCACTGCCACACCGAAGCCTACGACCATTCAGCTGTTCGGTCGCCTGAACACAAAAGGTCAGCGTGAGGCATTCCATATTTACTCTATGAAGCAGGCCATTGAGGAAGGCTTCATTCTCGATGTGCTTCAGAACTATACGACTTACGACACCTTTTATCAAATCAACAAAGAGATCGAAGATGACCCTCGGTGCAAGACCGTCGATGCCAAGCGGCAGATTGCCCGTTTTGTGGAGCTGCATGAAACGAACATTGCCCAGCGGGTGGAGGTCATCGTGGAGCATTTCCGCACAACCGTAATGCCCGAACTCGGCGGCATGGCAAAGGCAATGGTCATCACCGCATCCAGACAGGGCGCCGTGAAGTACCGTCAGGCTTTTGAGGACTATACCAAGAAGAAAGGCTACACGGATATTAAGGCACTGGTGGCTTTTTCCGGCAAGGTAAAGCTCCCGGACGATGAAACCGAATACTCCGAGTCTTCTATGAACGGCTTCCCGGAGGATCGTCTGACAAAAGAATTTGATAAGGACGAATATCAGGTACTTCTGGTTGCGAATAAGTATCAGACCGGGTTTGACCAGCCGAAACTCTGCGCTATGTATGTTCTCAAAAAGCTGAAGGGCGTATCTGCCGTTCAGACGCTCTCCCGCCTGAACCGTATCTGCCCGCCGTTTGAGAAGAAAACCTTCGTGCTGGACTTTGCAAATACATACGAAGATATCAAAGCAGCGTTTGCACCATACTATACAACCACTTTGCTCTCCACATCCGTAACCCCAACGGCGATTTATGATCTGGAAGCGCAAATTGATGCGTACACCGTGCTTGACCCGGATGATATCGAAAAAGCCAACGAGCTGCTCTACAAGGGGAATATTTCCTCCAAGGATAAGCAGAAACTGACTTTCTACTTCAAGCGGTCGAAAAACATGATTGAGCAGTATGAGCCGCTCAAGCAACAGGAGATCGTATCTCAGATGCGGCATTTTGTCCGTTTCTATGAGTTCTTGTTGCAGGTGTCCTGCTTCGAGGATACCGACCTGCATAAGAAGTACAATTTTATCACTTATCTGTTGGCATACATCAACATTAAGCATCCGGGCGGCGGCTATAATTTGGATGGCAAAATCAAAGCTACAAATTTCGTTCAGAAAAAAGCCGAGGAACATACCGATCCGAAGCTGGTAGCACAGCCGGTTGTAAAGCTGCCCACAGCGGAGAGTTTTGGCCTGACCGAAGCAAAAGAGGAACGGCTTTCCCAGATCATAGCCGAAATCAACAGCCGGACGGGAAAAGCCTACGACAACGATGTTGCGGTCAAAGCTATGCTGCAGATTCGGGATATTCTGCTGAAATCCGATAAACTAAAAACCAGCGCCCGGAACAACACCGTCAAAGACTTTGAGTTTTCGTACTTTGACGATATCGACGATGCACTGATAGAGGGACTGGAGCAGAATCAGGATTTCTTTTCTCTGCTACTCAGTAATGATGAAATAAAAAAACAGGTTCTCGGTATCTTCACGGAAGAGATATACAAGAGCCTGAGAGAAGCAAATTAAGCTGTCTATTTTTTACTTGATTTTACCTCAAGAGGATAGATAACTACATCCCCGCCGAACCGATAATTCTATTAAGCAAAAACGGGAAGTAGTTTTATTTGGCTATGTTAATATGCTGACAATATCTCGAATTATATGGACGAACCTACGACAGAATTAGGCGATGTAAATGCAGTTTAAATTATTGGAGGGATATATTAATGTCTAACATAATTGCTATCGTTTGGGATTTTGACAAAACACTAATCACCAGTTATATGCAAGAACCGATTTTTAAAAAATATAGAGTTGACGGAACTACCTTTTGGAAAGAAGTAAACGCTTTACCCGAAAAGTATTTAACAGAGCAAGGCGTTAGAGTTAATCGAGATACCATCTATCTAAATCACTTTATAAATTATGTAAAAGAGGGCAGGTTCCCAGACCTAAACAATGAAATGCTAACAGCACTGGGTTCCGAATTGGAGTTTTATAACGGTTTGCCAGCGCTTATGGAAATCACAAAAAAGATGGTTTCTGATGATTCAAGATATGCTGAATATGACATTAGGGTTGAGCATTATATAGTTAGTACTGGATTTACCGCTATGATAAAAGGATCGGCAGTAGCACCATTTGTTTCCGGAATATGGGGTTGTGAATTAATTGAAGCTCCCAATAAAGAAGGGAATATGGTTATCAGCGAAATAGGTTATACAATTGATAACACAACAAAAACACGAGCTTTATTTGAAATAAATAAAGGTGTCGGTGTTTTAGACAACATTGATGTTAATACCAAACTTCCTGAAGAAATGAGACGAGTTAGATTTGAAAATATGATATATATTGCGGACGGCCCCAGCGATGTACCTGCGTTTTCCACACTAAATAAAAGCGGTGGTGCAACATTTGCAATATATCCTCATAATGACGAGAAAGCCTTTAAACAAGTTGAGCAGTTAAGAAAAGATGGCCGAATAAATATGTATGCAGAAGCTGATTATTCTGAAGGAACAACTGCATATATGTGGATAACAGGTAAGGTCAGAGAGTTTGCTGACAAAATTCGTGAAAAAGAGCGCAGCAAATTGCAAAGCTCCATATCAGAGTCTCCTAGACACTTGACGGACTAGGCGGTGAAATCTTTGATTGATAAATTAATTTGGAAACCGTTTTCTGAAATTGATATTGCAGATACTTTTTTCGATTCCTTAAGGGTGGATTATGGAGACCAAAAATTTAATAATTGGTTTTTGGGTAAAGTGAAAAATGGAGAACGCGCATTGACACTAATTGAAAATGGGAAGGTATATGCTTTTTTATATCTCAAACCGGAAAATGAGGCTATTGAATTGGTCGAAAGGACTCTTCCGGCAAAACCGAGACTTAAAATCGGGACCTTGAAATTAGACGACAGCATTAGCCAACACCGCTTAGGAGAAGGAATTATAGGGGTAGCTTTATGGAAATGGCAAGAATCTAAACGTGAAACTATTTATGTTACTGTTTTTGAAAAACATGAGAAGTTGATTGGATTGTTGTTAAAGTTTGGATTTGAAAAAGCCGGTACAAAAGAAAATGGAGAAATTGTTTTAGCAAGAAGTCGCAAAAGAATTGATTACACTAATGCATATAGTTCCTTCCCTTTTGTTTCACCGCACACAACCAAAGGCGGTATAATTCCAATAAATGACTCATTTCATGACCGATTGTTTCCGTATTCGGAATCATATTATCGTTCCCAGGAAATTGAAGAAGTAACAGCTGGAAACGGTGTCACCAAGGTATATATCGGTTGCCCGTATACGGTGACCCATTATGCTGTCGGTGATGTTGTAGGAATATATCGCAAATATACCGGTGATGCATCAAAAGGAACCCGATCAGCAATAACATCCTTTTGCACAATTACAAAAATAATAACCGTAAAAGACAATGGAAGGATTATGATGGGAGAAGAACAATATCTTCGTGAAGCTGGGAATAAGACGGTTTTTACGCAGAAAGAACTTCTTACTATATATCGATATAACAAAAATGTAGTAATGATTGAAATGCTTTATAACGGATTTTTCCAAAAGGGCAGTAATGTAACATATTGGCAATTAAAAATAATGGACTCTTTGAAGATCATCCCTACAATATTTGTTATTCGATTGATCAAGTTAAAAAGATTTTAGAATTAGGCGGTTCAGATGTCAAAAATATTATTATCAATTAAACCGGAATTTGCTGATAAGATCATGTCCGGCAAGAAAAAATTTGAATATAGAACCCATGTTCCTTCAAGACCAATCAATTCAATTGTTATTTATTCTACCTTCCCTGTGGGGAAAATAATTGGTGAGGTGGAAGTGATTGATACTATTTCAGGCGCGCCTTCTTCTTTATGGGAAGCGACGAAAGTGGAGTCAGGCATTTCAAGGTCAGAATACAGGGAGTATTTTAAGGGCAGGAAAAGAGCGTATGCATTTAAGCTGGGGCAAATTAAAAAGTTTGAAAACGGAGAGTGTCTTCAAGATTATGGAGTATCACATGCGCCTCAGTCATTCATTTATTTAAGCAAATAAATTACTGGACTTCTGCGTTCCTTTGTGGTATTGTGTTGTACTGCAAAGGAGGTGCTGATATGGCACGAATGACTGTAGAAGAAATTTACAGAGGCGAAAAGTATGATGTGATGAGTGCAGCAACGGCAGACTATCTTATGAATGGTCGTCCGGCGGAATACGACGAGCGGACATGGCTTGATATGCTGCTTGTCAAGCACGCGCTGATTGCGGCAGAGAAAATGAAAAATGAGGGCGACACGGTGTCGGGTATGACCGATGACATGTCGTCCTCTTCTTATGTGAGGTGGAATGAAAATGACAACGCTTGAAGATCTGTACTACGGCGACATAGTTCCGCACGAACACAGTTTTAAGTGCGGGAGCGCTTACAGTGAAGTGTTGAGCTATGTTATTCGGCATCAGGACAGCTTGATACCGACGCTCACGGTTCAGCAGAAAGAAATCTTTGAAAAGCTCAAAGACTGCGAGGCGGAACTGCACGGTATGAATGAGCGCGAAGCGTTTATCAGCGGCTTTAAGCTCGCGGCGAGAATCATGACCGAAGTGTTGTACGAGCCGTCAGAGGATTGAATTTGCAGAAACAAGGCCGAGCCGATTTCGCGGTTTGGCCTTGCGATTTTCAGTTCGACACAGCACGGTTTAAATCTGCACCGCAGAAAACAAAGAAAACAGTATTCCCGCAAAAGCGCCGGAATATACACTGTTGACGCAAAAACTTGACAGAATTTTTCCGGTATGTTATACTGCAAGTAAATAAAGCAACCGACAATTGAATACACATATTTCTGTTTTGAGTTTCAGACTCGCACTTACATAATCACCGATGCAAATACGCATCGGGATTGAGTGCGGGTCTTTTTGTTTTGCAAAACAGCAGTCCTCTACATAACACGGCGAAAAACCGTGTGAATTTAACAGGAGGAAAAACCAATGAAAGAATCTGTTTACACCGCTTATGAGGATCTGCCGTTGTTCCTTAATGCTGAAACGGTAGCCAAGCTCCTCGGCATCTCCATCTCAAGCAGCTACGAGCTGATGCACGAGAAAGGATTTCCGTCGTTGCGTATCGGCTCACGGCTCATCGTACCGAAAGAGAAATTCCGCGCATGGATCGAAGAAAAGACAGGAGGCAGCATTTGAAGTTCACCCGATATCCAAAGCGTGATGCGATCCGGGATTATTTTCCTCTGCCGAATGAAATTTTCAGCTTTGGTCTCAGCACCGGTGAGATCGCAGTGTATGCGTATCTGATGTACTGCGAGGACAGGAAAACATTTCAGTGCCATCCAAGCTACAAAACGATTGGCAACGCTGTCGGCATGAGCAAAAACACCGTCAAGAAATATGTAGACAGCCTGATTGAAAAGCAGTTGATTACTGCCGAGCCGACTTCCGTCATCACCCAAAAAGGAGAAAAGCGCAACGGAAATTTGCGCTATACAATCCGCCCGATTGCGGAAGCATTAGAGCAGTATTACGAGCAACAGCTGATACGGCTACACGAAGAAAATCGGCGTCAGGCAGCCTTGAAAAAACTCGCCGAATTTGACCGCAAACACGAAAAACCGGCGGTTTAACGGCAGTTTTACGCTCCGTACGAAAACAAGCAGGAGAAAGCCGAGGGGTTGCACGGCAATCCCTCGGCGGCTCACAGCGGACGGCAACGCCGACCCCATAAGGCTTTGTGCGGCTTTTAAGAACGGTTATAAAAGCTTCAATTTAGGGGTTGCGGCGATAAAAACCTCGCTGATTTAGGGGTTGCGAATTTTACCGCAAATTTAGCTGGATATTCCGCCATGTATGTGGTATTGTGTTGTACTGCGAAAGGATGTGATACTATGGCAAAGCGAAGGCCGTCGGGAGACGGTATGGTGCGCAAGCGCGAAGACGGAAGATGGGAAGGCCGCATCGTTGTCGGTCACAAAAAGAACGGCGATCCGATTCACCGCTATGTGCTTGCCCGAACACAAAAGGAGTTAATCGTAAAGCTCCACGACTGCATCGAGATGTACCGCGACGCCGACCTCACCGAGGATTCGAATATGACGCTCGGGGAATGGCTCGACCGATGGATTAATGAATATATGATCTTCACGATTCGCGAGAGCACGCTTGATTCTTACAAAGCGATGATTAAAAATCAAATCAAACCGTATCTCGGCGACAGACCTTTGTCGGTGCTGACCACGCAGGAACTTCAAAAATTCTATAACAGCGTCAAAAAGAAAGGTCGGGTGAAACCTGACAGGCTACACGGTACAGAGCTTGCCGACAGTATGGTGCGCGGTATTCATATGATGCTGCACGAAGCGCTGGATATGGCGGTGCGCCTACGGCTGATCATAAAAAATCCAACGGTCGGCACAACGATTCCCAAAAACAATTATCCGCCGAAGCAGATACTCAATGACGAACAGCTTGACAGATTTATGAAACGCATTAGGCAGGATGAGCGGTGGTACGATTTCTTCTACACTGAGCTGACCACAGGACTGCGGCGGGGTGAAATCTGCGGACTGAAGTGGGAGGACTTCGATGCGGAAAACGGAAAGCTGAAAGTGAGGCGCTCGGTTGCTAAAAGGAAAGGCGGCGGATTGAATATCGGCGAAACCAAAACCGAGACGGGAACGCGCACGATTGTCCTGCCGCCGAGCACTGCGGAACTTCTGCGGAAGCGAAAAGAAACGGCAGTCAGCGAATGGATATTCCCGAATATCTATGAGCCCGAAAAACCGATGCACCCCGATTATGCTTACCACCGATTAAAAACACTGTTAAAACAGGCGGAGCTTCCGCTGATTCGGTTCCACGATCTGCGCCACACCTTCGCCACTCACGCGCTGGCGGGCGGCGTGGATGCGAAAACCCTGTCGGGAATCCTCGGGCATACCAACGCCAGCTTTACGCTGGACACCTACACCCATGTGACCACCGATATGCAGAGAAACGCTTCCGCTATCGTTGGGAGCTTTATGGATGAGATTATGCTTGAAGGAGATGATACCAATCGCTAAAAAAAGAAAAAATGGTGAGGGCACATTACGCCTGCGTAAAGACGGTCGGTGGGAAGGAAGAATTGTTGTCGGGTACAATGAGAAAAGCCTGCCTATTACAAAATGCGTAACGGCGAAAACAAAAACAGAATGTTCCACTAAGCTCGAAGCGCTGAAAGAACAGTACGGACGCTCTTCCGATAAAATTAAACCGGATATGCCGTTCGGGGATTGGATCGACTTCTGGTATCAGACCTACTGCCGGCACACTCTCCGCATTACCACAAGAACCAACTATGAAAACCGCATTTACAATCATATCATTCCCGAAATCGGAAAAATTCTGCTGAACAGGCTGTCACAGTCGGATTTACAGCAATTCTACGCAAAGGAAAAGACAGACGGAAGAAAACTGCACGCAAAAACCTACGGAAATGGACTTTCGGACAGAACGATAAGGGGGATACATGCCAACTGCCGCACAGCTTTACAGCGGGCGGTGCAGGAGGGCTTAATTCGCACCAATCCCGCCGTCGGCTGTAAGCTGCCACCGAAGAAAGCACGGGAGATGCAGGTGCTCACGCAAAATGAAATTATCAGATTTCTGCATCAGGCAAAGGAAGAGGGATATTATGAGCTTTTTCTGCTGGAGCTCGGCACGGGAATGCGGCGCGGTGAAATATTGGCGCTCAAATGGAGCGACCTCAACTTCGCAACAGGAGAGCTGCATATCGAACGGCAGGTATATATCATCAAGGCAGAGGTGATTATATCGGAGCCGAAAACAAAAGCCTCGATACGCACCGTTATTCTGCCACCGTCACTCTTGAAAACCCTTGTGGCGTATAAGGAAACGGTGGATTCGGAATGGATGTTTCCGTCACCGACTGATAACGGCAGACCGAGAAATCCGTCATCGGTTAGAAAACGGTTACAACTGATCTTGGAACGGGCAGGCTGTAAAAAGGTGCGCTTTCACGATTTGCGTCACACATTTGCGACCATGGCGCTGGAGCACGGTATGGATGTGAAAACTCTTTCGGCAACTATAGGTCATGTGTCATCAGCAACCACGCTGGATATTTACAGCCATATCACCGATACTATGCAAAGGCAGGCGGCGGTGCATATAGACCGCAAAATCGGCGGCACAGACGCGCAGATGCCCGTGGTAGTGCAAACACCCGAGGCAACAGCAAAACCGCCCGTAAACACCCCGTGTGCGCCCACAGAGCCGCATCCTGAGCCGACACCGAGAAAGATACGAAAGAGCGGCACTGGATGCCTGTATCAGATCAATGACAACCTCTGGGAAGGCAGCTTCTTCCCAAGACTCCCCGGAGGCAAGCGAAAGAAATTCAACGTCTACGCCGAAACCTGCGAGCAGTGCGAAATCAAACTCGCCGAGATGATTGAAAGAATCAAAGCGGAGATCGCGGAAGAGAAAGCAAAACTAAAAGAGGGCGACTCGTAAGAGCCGCCCTCAAAATTGGTTTGCAGTAAACAAAGAAAAATGCATTGTCAAGTAAAAGCGAATTTTACTTGACAATGCATTATGAAAATTATGTTTATCCTTTCTGAGAAATAGTTTTTATTTGGATGAAGAGCCACAACAGCGCTTGTACTTTTTTTCCCGAGCCGCAGGGACAAGGAGAGTTTCTGCCAATTTTACCAGTACGAATCGTAGCATATTCTCGAGTTCGCCACGCAATTAATTTTTTATCGATTTTTTCATGGTAGAAAGAAGCCCATATTGTTGCAGGCAAACCACCATTGGCTAATGTGGTGTTACCATCAGCATTATAATCAACAAAGCATATAAAATTATCGTTTGTAGGAGTTAATTCTTTACACTTTCTTCCGTCGTTATGGTAAACATTAATGTATAATGCATCAGCAGGCATGTCACCGTGTTTTTGAGGAAAAGTTGGTGATGCAGGGTTTTTAACAGTTAATAGCCAATCTATGTCTTGATCTACTATGGTTAATAAATCGTTGCGATTATTTGTGTCTGAGACAAATAAATTTGCTCGTAAGCGTTTTCGATCTTGTGTACTGGCATTTGCTATGTTGTTAATTTTAAATTTTGCGGAATTATAGTTTGGAAAACAAAAATATTTTACTTCATTAAGGTCGATATCTTCTGTTGAGGGTGGAAAAATAAGAAACTCTTTTCGGTCAATGATTTCAGAGCACACAACATCTATTTTCTTTGTGCCAGATATAATATCTAAAATATCTTGTTTTTGATATATAATCCAACCATTCATCATTCTAGGGTTGCTAAAAGAAAACAAATATTTGTTATAATCGGAATGAGTATTATAAACTAAAATTGAAAGAAGTGCCGCTATCTGAGCGAGATAACCTCTATCTGTGTTTTCAACCTCTAGTTCAATATTTAATTGATCAAGATTTCCGGTGTCACTTATACTTGAACAACATATCCCAGGAATACTTAATCTCATTGCAAGAATAGCAAATGGTATGTATTCGTTTTTTGTTTCGTCTATGCTAATTAAATGCATGTGAGCATTCATAAATGTGCTTAAAGCTAATAATACAGCGCTTGCAGTGTCGAAAGATCGATCGATGATTTTATCAAATTCATACAAAGCGATTTCTTTGGTCTTTGATATTCTCTGCTCGGAATAGGTAAAATATATTTTATCGACGGGATCTTTGTCAAGGCGTATTTTCCCATGGTTTATAGCATTTCTAATATTGACATCTATATTTCCTGCTAGTTGTGTGTAGCCATTGGAAGATATAGCATTTACTAATTGTCCGAGCGTATTTTGTGTAGAATAATCTTTCCCGATTCCTTGTCCAGTTAAGATAGCGATGACTCTTAAAAAGTTTGACAAACAACTTTCAAGAATTGACGTATAGGTAGGAAGTCTGTATAGTCTTGTTTTTAATTCTTGTGAAAGATTAAAATTTCCTAAATCACAAATAGTTTCTGAAATTTGACAAAAAGCATTGTATCCCATTGAAAAATAATTAAAAGTTTCTTCGTCTATTTTTAATTGAGAACTATGCGCTTGATACAGGGACTCCAGCAAAGAGGATACTTCAGTATAGACGTTTTTATCCCAATAAGAGCAAGGTTCGGTATGTATCATTCTATGGAATATGTATATAAATTCTTTATTAATACTGGTAATTGAAGAATCAACATTGTGTTGCACTTCCGTTAATAATACTGAAGCCTCATATTCATTATAGTATTTATAATCGCAATATGAAATAAGCAAAGTATATCCCTCCTTTGGTGTAATCATAAATATTATAGCATATAACGGTCTTCGCAACAATAGAGAACAATATGAAAAAATCCTCTGAAGCGCTCGGTTTCAGAGGATTTTTGGTCGGAGTGGCGAGGCTCAAACTCGCGGCCTCCGCATCCCAAATGCGGCGCGCTATCAACTGCGCTACACCCCGATAGTTATTAAATTGTGGTCGTGTAGGTGGTCAAATCTGTGGTCAAACACATTTTTGACTGCTTTTTTCTTTTTCCGAACCGCCCGAAATTCACACGGTTGAAGGGCTTTCGGCGGTTGGCACCGATAAACGTCAGAAATGCCGTCTATGCTCCCAAAGCAGGCGCGCTACCACCTGCGCTACACCTCGATATTTTTATATCAACTTTTTTCTTGTATTTCTGTTTTCTTCCCTGCTTTGTCCGCCCTCTTGCGGTTCCCGTAATCTCTTCGGCTCAATAGTGAGCCTCGACATTCCGACCGCTGCGCCTAAAAACGTTCGCTTTTTCTGCCACCGGCAGCGCTCACGTTTTTTGCCCAAAGCAGGCGCGCTACCACCTGCGCTACACCTCGATATTTTTATATCAACTTTTTCTTATATCTCTGTTTTCTTCCCTGCTTTGTCCGCCCTCTTGCGGTTTCCGTAATCTCTTCGGCTCAATAGTGAGCCTAGACATTCCGACCGCTGCGCCTAAAAACGTTCGCTTTTTCTGCCACCGGCAGCGCTCACGTTTTTTGCCCAAAGCAGGCGCGCTACCACCTGCGCTACACCTCGATATTTTTATATCAACTTTTTTCTTATATCTCTGTTTTCTTCCCTGCTTTGTCCGCCCTCTTGCGGTTCCCGTAATCTCTTCGGCTCAATAGTGAGCCTCGACATTCCGACCGCTGCGCCTAAAAACGCTCGCTTTTTCTGCCACCGGCAGCGCTCACGTTTTTTGCCCAAAGCAGGCGCGCTACCACCTGCGCTACACCTCGATACTGCTATTATCCGAATACAGCTTTAATATTATAGCATAATAAATTCCTCTTGTCAACTGCTTTCAATTTCGTTTTATAACCTAAGAATTCGTACGATGCGATTATCCTCCGAACACGTAGTAAAAAACGCTCTGGGGCTATTATGGCTTCAGGACGTTTTTGTCGAAAAGTGTTGATTTTTCCAAATTTGATGGTATAATAATCATAAATAATTGGGATTTTAAGGGAGGTCATATCATATGAATTTATTGATAAAAAATCTTGTGACAGCAACAACGATACCCGAAAAGCCATCAATTACCGGCATTGTCTACACTGGATTAACTATCTTGATTGGTCTTGCGATTATAGTTACTCTAATCGCCGTGTTGCAAAGCATTCCGAGCTTCAGAGAGCAAAGTACAGCGTTTAAATTTGTTATTTTTGTGCTTGTGATTACAGCAACACCAATAGCAATTTTTGTTGTCCCAATTGCAAAAATCGTAAGCAAAGTCAAGGCTCGTAAAGTTCCTAAAGCACAAAAGAACAACACACAGTCACATTCAAAACTGACAGCAGATGACATTGTATATTGCAAAGAATGCGGTGCAAGCTACATAAAAGGAAATGTTCCCGATGAATGTACCGAATGCGGAAATAAACTTAAATAACAAAAGCTCCCGACTTTATGCCGGGAGCATCGCTTATTCGTGTAAATTTCGGTCATTAAAAAATTAAACCGCATAACAATGCGGTTTAAACGCTATTTGGCTGGGATAGCGGGATTTGAACCCACGAGTGACGGAGTCAAAGTCCGTTAAAATCACTGAAATTGTGCTATTTCACGTTTTTATAACGCCTGTAAAATTGTCAAAAATCATACAAATGGCGTAATTATTGTCCAACAAAAAATCCCCCGACAGAGCCTTTTTGCTCCGCCGGGGGATTCTGCCATTTTACTTCTTTATGAGGTACTTAATATCAATCGGGCTCTGAATATCAAAAATATCGTTTGTATCCTTACCGAGTACAGCACGATTGCCGACAACTTCGGTGACTATCCAGATCTTTTCAAACAACCAGTCCTTAAGCGGATTCGTTTCGCCGTACCATGTAGCTCCCTGCTTTATCTGCACACGGTCACCCTTGCGAATTTCTGCCGCAGGCTTGCTTTCAGCAGTCTTACCGCCTATATCACTAACTTTTACCCAGCCTGTCACTGCGCTACAGCCTTTCGGTGTGGTGATGCGGATCCTGCCGTTTAAAACATCATCAGCGGTGTGTATGTAATATGTGCCTGTCAGATGATTTGCGGGCTGTGATGTGGTTGACGAGCCATACAGTGCGGTATTTGACAGCTGTACAGCCTCACCTGCCTTGTATGTCTTTACCGTGGGTGTAGCGGGTTTTACCGGCTCAGATGGCTTGTCTGTAGCTTTTGTATGCGTCTTATACCAGTAGTCAGTCTTTGCAGGGTAGTCAATAAAACATATATCCCCGTCAACGTCCTTGCCTGCGATACTGTCAATGCCCCACTGCCACATTTTCTGCCCGTAGTCATACCGGCTTGCATAATCCGGGCTTTCGGTCCAGTGTGCAAGCCATATATCACGCTTTCCAACAATACGTTCCTTCTGATAGTAGCTTTCAAGCCACGAAGGATTAGCATAAACTCCCGACGGAAGCCCTGCCTTATTCAGCCTGTCGCAGAACTCAAGTGCCATATCGGTTCTTTCCTTGCTTGTGAGGCTGTCGATCTGACGCTGTTCCTCCATGTCGCAGAACACGGGATATGACGGCTTTTCGTCACCTATCGTCTTGATGCACGCATTTATCTGCCTGTCAAGCTCCGCTGTGTCTGTCGCCGTAACATACCAGTAACAGCCGAAGTCTATACCGAGCTTTCTGCACTGCTCGATATTGCGTCTGAAGTAAGTGTCCTCATCCGTGCGTATGCCGGCACGGATAATTACAAACTTCACGCCTGCCGACACAGCCGCCGTAAAATCGAACTGCTCCTGTGCCCTGCTGATGTCAATGCCCTTGATTTTTAACATATTACTTTTCCTCGCTTTCGCTTTTCTCTGTGCTGTCACCCTTGAGCTTCAGCTGCTTTAACACTTCAAGCATTTTTTTCGGTATTGGTATGCCAAGTCCTGCAGCATTTTCCACAAGCGATATACCCTCATTGGCGATAAAGAACATCATGACCGCCGACTGTAGTACGGGAGTCGAATTAAGCACATAAGCGTCTAAAACGTGTGCAACGCCGACGAGCATTAAAATCAGTATTTTCTTGACTATGCCTTTAAAGCCGACCTCGCTTGACACGTCTTTTCTGACAATCGCACACGCAACGCCAGATATGTAATCAAGCACCATGCACACGATCAGAGCGGCAAGCAAGGGCGTAAAATCGCCCCATATCCACCCTATCATGCCGCCGATAGTAGCCACTATTCCGCCGAAAATGCCGTTGATTTTGTCCATAACTTTTTTTCCTTTCTACCGATTACTCGGCATCTGTTATTTCAACCGGTTCTTCACCGATTTCTTCCTGCTCTGCCTTCATCTCTGCCTCAAACTCATTCATCTCCTCATCAAACCTCGCAATATCCTCCGCCGTGATTCTGTCACGGCTGTAATGATTGCCAAGCTGCATAGCCGCCCAAGCCCTGCCAAAACTGCCGCTTTTAACGCCGTTCACAGCAACCTCGACTATCCACTTTCCAAAATCCAACATTATACCTCACCTCCCGATACTGTCGCCGCTTCGAGTGCCGCCACTCTTGCCTCAAGGCTTGCGATACGCTCTGTATCCTCTTCGGGAGCGGGCGACCAGTCTGTAGCCTTAGTGCCTTTTTCGAGCTTGATGTTGCACGCCTCAATCATACCGTTTTTATCAAGTGCAAGCGCCACGCATTCGAGCTTCGCTATGTCGCTGTCGTCTATCGTCCAAGTCTTTTCGCAGTAGAGCCACTCGTCCTTTTTGGTTTTGCTGTTGACGGTAAGCGGTAAAATATGCAGCTTCGTATTATCAGCGGAACGGAATCTTGCCATTACATAGCCGCTTGCGTCAAGCTCGACATCGCTTCTGACCTTTATCCACGCCGAAAGCGTGTAGCTTGTGCCGACCTCGAAATCCGTCAGAAAGTGCCTCTTGCTCGTGCCAAAATATCGTGCATTGCCGGAATAGCCGGTTCTGGATATTGCAAGGCTATTTCCTGATATTCCGCCATCAACCGTTATTATAGTGTTACCGCTCCAGCCTTTTTTAAGATTTCCGGTGCTGTCATACAGCAGATTTCTGCCGCCGATCTCGACAGCATTCACCGCCGCGGTAATATCTGCCGCTGTTGCCGCTCCGACCTCGCTCGCCGTATATACAGGCTTATTCTCGGCTTTTGCCCATTCTGGCATATCTGTGATATCCGACACGTTATGTGTATGATTCTTTTTCGCCGCCCCGACTTCATCGGCTGTGTATGTAGGCTTGCTTTCAGCCTTTGCCCACGCAGGCACTGTCGGATCGGTTTCTTGTGTCAAGTATGCAGGCATATCTGTGATGTCGGATACCGTGTGCGTGTGTCCTGTATCTGCCTTACTGTCAAGTGCTGTCTGTGTCGCTGTAGATATCGGCTTGTCTATATCTGCGGTGTTGTCTATATTGCCAAGCCCTATCTCGCTTGCCGTATAAGCAGGCTTGCTTTCAGCTTTTGCCCAGTCCGCTATATCCGTGTTTTCAGATATGCCGACAGATTCACCGAGATAACCCCGTCAGCCGTTACCGATATATTATCCCCTATCATCACGCCGCCGAGCGTGTCGGCTGTTGCAGGCGGCAAGGTATAACCTCCGCTGCCACCGCCGCACTTTATACTACCCGCCACCCACAGATTCCCGCCATCGTCAAGCACCAGTGCATCGCTTTCGTAACTTCCTCTCGGTGAGCCGTTTCCGACAACAAAAAGGGCGTCCTTAGTCTTGTTCATTATGCCGAAAGCCGCCCCGCCTCGATAATCGGATACCGCATACATACCGTGAGCAAAGGACGCTTCTGCTTTCGCTTCGCTGTTAATACCGCCTGCGTGGCTGTACCAACCGCTTGCCGTTGTATTGCTGTTTTCTGCGTGGCTGTATCCGCCGCTTGCAACAGTGCCGTATCCTTCAGCGTGTGCGTATGCGCCGCTTGCTGTGGTGTTTTCTCCCTCAGCGTGCGAGCTTGTTCCGCTTGCTGTGGTGCCGTATCCTTCAGCGTGTGCGTATGTGCTGCTTGCTGTGGTGCTGTTCCCTTCGGCGTGAGTGCTTGGTGCTGTTGCCTTCGTGCCGTTTCCTTCGGCGTGTGCGTAAAGCGAGCTTGCGATATTATTTTCATAGTCGTTGAATATCTCACAGCCGATGCCGGTAGCGGTGAACTTGCCGACACTGCTGGCATCAAAAGCCGTTTTACCCACCCCATCAAGACGTTTTTCCGTCTTGCTTTTTACTTGCACAGGCATCTTGTTTATTGTGCTCGCATTCACCACTGATATTGCCGCCTCAGATGCGCTCTCTGTTGCCTCATCCGTCAGTTCCGCAAACGCACAGCTTACCTTATGTGCCCCTCTGTATTTCCATACAAGCAAAGTCGGGAAGAAAGCTATTGTGCCGTTTATATCTATCTTTCCGCCATTACCGAACAGCGTATCAAAGCACTCAATAGCAGGATTTCCGTTGAAAGAAAATTCCACACGGCGCAGTGCGATATAAATCGTGTTCACACACGTTTCAAAAGCTGTCTTACGCTCGGCGTCTGATACAGACTGCAAAAGCGGATTTTCCGGTATAAACATTGTGGCGTTTCGGGCAGCGGCATCCGGTAATGTAAGCACCGCATGATTTTTGTAAACATACGGTTCCCCATCAAAAGCAGTAGAAAAATACTTCGTCAGCGCTCTGAGGTCGAAAAACTCCGTGCCGGTACGCTCATAGCCCTCGACAGTGTAGTCTGCATCGTATACAAGCGCACCGTCAACGATTTTTTTCTTTTCCTTGAGTTTAACAATTTCGAGCTTGCCGTACCTGTTGATTCTTGCCGATGACGCCATAAGTGCGCAGCACCACTCGATAAGATCACGGTACGTCTGCACGGACGAAGAAACCGTTGAATCCACTGTCAAATCATAGTTCGGATATGAACTGAAATCTGTAGTAACAAGCGTTATTCCGACATCTGCGGCAAGATCCTTTATGTGCTGCTGCACCGTCTTTTTTCCGCCCGAATACACCGATATATCAACGTCAAACTTTGTGCTGTCATCAAAAGCGGTCAGCTTGTGAATACTGCCCTTACGCTTTGTAAGGCTGTTATCTACCGTAAATATTCCGAGCGGAACACTTTCCCAAGTCCCATCGGCAAGCTGTATTTCGTATTTCGGCGTTATCCTTGCATTCGCATAAGTCCTTGACAAAAAGTTATTGTCATACACCGTTATATCAAGCTGATTTGTGTAGAACGTACCTATTTCAAAAGTATCACCCGATACAAGCTGTTCTTTCAGGGTGACGCTGTTGTTCACGATAATATCATCGGTTATGTTTATCGTTTCGCCGTCACAGAGTTTAATTGCGCCGGTAATGCGGTCTGTGCGGTTTTTATCCTTAATAGCCGCCGTGTAAGCGGCTGATACATCAAGCATAGAATCACCTCTTAATATTCGATAAAGTTTACGCTTAAATCCCACAGCGTTTCTGCGGCAGTGTCGGCGTTAAGTACCATAGTTGCGCTTCTGTCGCCGGCATACATCGTGCAGGTCTTTGTGCTTGCTGTGGTCGGGTCGAAAAATGTTGCAGAAAACGAATCGGGAGAAATCGCATTTGCTATAGCGGAAAGCTGCGACCTGTTCACCCTCCAAGTTACCTGTATCTTATACACGCCCGCTCTGATACGGTTGCGGAACATCTTGCCTGTTTCGCTTCTGCCGCTGTCCTCGCTGTCAAGGTCGGAACGTTGTACAGCGTATGAGCGTGGCGAAATCGGCGTGAAGCTGCCGAATTTTATAAGTGTCTGCATATTAACTCCTTCCGTTAAGTCTGCGGTTTCTGACGGCATTATAGCGTGCTACGGCTTCACCGACCGTGTCTCCGTCTATATCGACCGTGACGTGTATATCTGCGGTCTGACCGCCTGTGTTGCTATCATACATAGCCGAGCGTACAGCATTATATATTGCTGTTTCTATGCTTGACGAGTTCGCAACTGCGGTACGGTTGCCGATAGTGCCGACAAGCTCAGGGCCGGCTTCGTTAGCTATGAATAAGTCGCCATAGTCGGGGAAACCGCCGTCGGCGTAACCGAGAATGCCGAGTGAACTTATATCTGCCCATGTAGACTGCCCTTTTAGACGACGCTTAAGAACAGGGTCAACCTCGTCATTTTTTATGCGCATAGCCGTTGTTTTTGCAAACTCATAAAGTGAAGCACCGTAATTGCCTTCATCAAACCATTTTTTCAGTTCTTCGTCATTGTTAATGTTAAAATGACTGACTGTTTCGCCATATGCGTCATCTGCACTTGTGCTGTCGTTTTTCACCATCCAATCCCGCATATACGTCAGCATTTCGCTGTATGTGGTGTTATATTTCTGACTACGTTCCGTCTTACCGGCAGTATCATTTATTACATTACTTAGCATTACACCTGCCTGATAGCATAACTCAGCACATTTGTCAAATGACTTTTGAAATGATGTGCCAAGCAGTTTGTCAACTTCACCGATGATTTTGCTACAAATTGTAGTTATACTGGGTGCTATATTAATAAACGAATTTTTTACAAATGCAAATACATCATCAATCGCCTTGTCTATATCTCCATTGCTGATGTCCGTAACTATGTCACCGATAAAATTGCCTAAATCCTTGAGCCATTTATCAAGATTAAAACCAAACATTTCATCTATTCCGTCAAAGAAAGGCTTTAACGTAGTGCTAAGATTGTTAAATAATGATTTAATAGAATTACCTATTTCACCGCTTTTCAATTTTCCCAAGAGCTTGTTTAATTCGCCCCAGATATTAGAAAAATCAATATCAAATGATAACGAACCTAAATCTATATTTTTAGTCTTCTCCTGCACATCACTCAGCGCATCAGCAAGGCTCTCCGCATTATCCACATCATCGCTTGATACCACGCTTGAAGCAAGCGTACCGGAATTTCCCGACAGTCTGTTAAGCTCGTCAAAACCTGCAAGACTGCGTTTTACGCTGTCTGTAAGATTATCTGTGCTTTCTGCGACATCATCAACGCCTTTCGCCGCTTTGTCTGCCGCTTCATTTTCTTCTTTCAGCTTTTCGGAATTGTCGTCTATGCCCTCAGTGCCTTTATTCGTGGCTATGCCAAGCAGTGCCAGCGCACCGACTATTATTCCTATCCAGCCCATAGTTGCCTTTAATGCGCTCGCATACGTCAACTGCTTTGGTATAAGTATGTTCAGTACGCCGGTATATGCAAGTTTTGCGGCTCTCATAAGCCTTGTTGCCGCTGTTACAGCCGGTATTGCCACAGCCATACCGATAGCGATTTTCAGCATTGTCTGTTGTGCAGGCGTTGCCGCTTCGACCTTTGCCTGTATATCCGAAACAACATCACCAAGTCCGCCGACAGCTTCTGCCACCGTCATTATAACAGGCTTTAATGCGTTAAGAGAGCTTGACAGCACAGGGAGTACGCTCTGAGCAAGCGGCAGGAGCGCTGTGCCGGCTTCTGCGGCAAAATCCTCAAGCTGCTCTTCCCTGAATGTTGTAAGCGCACCCGAATAGGTATCGTTTTCCTTTGCATAGTTTCCTGCCGCATAGTCCGACTTATCAAGGAACATCTGCATAGCGGCATTGACCTTCTGCTGTGTGGTTTCAAGCTTTCCAAGTCCTTTTTCCTGTGCGTATATCTGCAGGTTCGTGTCGTTTATGGCAACACCGAGATTATCCATCATTGTGAAGTTGCCCTTTGCCATACCTACGACCGCTTCCATGGCGCTACCAACGGATATACCCATGATACTCGCCACATCAGACGCTCGTTGCATAGACTGCGTTACCATATCGGCAGACTGTGCTACAGAAAAGCCCGAGCCCTGAAAGAGCGAACCCATTTTTGTGGCGGTCGCAAGATACTTGCTCTGTGAAAGTCCAAGCGAAGAAGCGGCAGTTTCTGCGGTTTTCTGAATTGTCCCGGCATAATTCTTGAATACCGACTCCGAACCGCCTATGTTCTGCTGGAGGTCACCTGCAAGGATGATAGCATTCTTTATTATTGCACCTATACCGAGCGCAGATAATCCCGAAGCAAGTGTCTTAAAAGCACTCAGCGTTCCGGCAGAGGTATCTTCCGCCTGCTTTTTTACATTCACAAGGTTTTCATTCACCATTCGTATCTTACGGTCAAAATCATCCTTGTTTGCACTGACTATAACGTTCAGTTCTTCTACTGTCACTTACTGTACCTGCCTTTCGTAGCCGCCGCATATTCAGCCATATTCTGCTTTGATACCTCCCAGTCCGACACGGGTATTCCCTCCGACTTATCACGTCCGTACAGCTTAGGAAATGCCTTTTCAATGCTGTGCGGATATTGCATTGGAGCGTTGACACCGATGGCAACAAGCTGACCGATGCTATAAGCAAAGGCACACATCAAGCGTTCGTTAAGCTCGGTGTGTGCCTTATCGTATTCATTTTTTGCCTGTATTGCCTGCGTTATTTCCCGTACCGATAAGTCCCAGAAATCTTTATGTGTTATTCCTGCCGTCAGTGCCGGGCGGTAAAGATTAGTTACCAGCTCTCCTGCACTGCTCCACTCTCTGCCTTTTCTGCGAGCGCCAGCAGTTTTTCTGCCTGCTGACGCTTGAAAAAAACCCGACACCGTAAGCGTCTTGAAGAGTATCTCCGCCATATCCGAAAGGTCGCCGCCTGCGTCTATGTAATCGTCATAAATCTCCTGCGCCTTTCTGACGTCAATATTCGCCTGAAAGCGGTTTAAAGCGCCCCACAGATACAGCGTTACCGTTTCGAGCTTGTCAAAATCTGCCATACCCGCAACAAGCGACTTGCCTGTTTTCTTCTCGATCTCGATTGCCGATGAAGCCGAGATTTTAAGCTTGTACTCGGTATCACCGATTTTCAGCGTTTCGTAAGGTAATCTGTTTTCTTCCATTTTAATATCCTCCGTTTGATTTTTTGCATAAGAAAAGCACACCCTCTCAGATGTGCTTAATCTTATACCTCACCGCTTACTCATCAATGCAATATTCGTGCGATACTCGCTATGTTAAGGAACATTACAGCAAAACCGATTATCGAGATAATCAGGAAGAAAAGCGCTACGCTTTTGATTGACTTCACATCTTTTCTCATTCTTGCCTGCTGTGCGTGTTCACCCTCAAGCTCGCTTACAAGCTGTTCGAGCTTGTCGTTTGTTCTTGCATTCTCGATAAGTAATAACTGCGTGATTTCATCGTTTGACTTAATCTCGTAGTACTTGTTCTCCTTGCCGCAGAAATATACGTTATCGGGCAGTTCTCCGCCGCTTGCTTTTATTTCGGCACAAGCCGCCTGTACGTTTTCGCCACAAGGTTCACCTACAACATAGTTGTAGTGGTTAAGGTAGTTTTCTAATTGCTTAGTCATTATATTCCCTCCGTGATACTATATTTGTATCTATAATATCACGAAGGGTTATAAATGTCAAGTTATGCCGCAGCAGTTACGTCCTCAAGCTCTGTAAGAGGTGTGCTTCTGAGCGTGAATTTCAATGCCGCATTGACCTCTGCCGCAGAACGCTTTACCGATACCTTCGAGCTCCACTGATAGCCCGTATTATCCGGATAAATCAGCTTGAACCACACTGTTGCGTTCGATGTCTGTAACGCTCTCAGCGTGGAATACGCCGCCGCTACGTCCGCTTCCGACACGGCAGGATTTTCATCTTCATCGTTATAAAAGAACGTGAAGTCCAGATCGCCGTAGTCCTTGACACCGGGTATATAACGCTTCGCACCGTCCGCAAGGTTCGTTACATCAACCTTTTCAGGATCACCGCCCATATCGGGAGTTGACTGCAAGCCGTACAGCGTCTTATATGTGCCTGCCTTTGTGTCGGCATACTGTAATTTTGTGCCTTTTGATAAAAGTTCCATAATAATTTTCCTTTCTGTCTAAGAGTTATAAACCCTGTGATTCAGTTCATCTATTTTTGCGGAAAACCGCATACATTTACGCTGTAATTCGCCGTCGGGCATCATCTGTCCGAATATACGGCGAAAGCCTTTCGATACCATTACAGCGCTTATCCGTGCCGACATATCGGCTACAACAGCAGGCGTGTCCGCCTTATCACATACATCAATCTGTACCGTGATAACCGACAGCCGCTCCGCACCGTGAAGTACGGTATCGCTCTGATTTGCTATCTCACTTAACGTAATGACAGGAAAATCGGCTGTGGTGTCGGGGAACTGCAATTCCACCGTGCCTATATCGGCAAGCATATCAGCAATTGTGGGTATAATATCTATCATGCCATTGCACTCCTTATTGCTCTTGCAAGCTCAACCTTGCAGGACTTGAAAACATACTCCCTGTTGCCAAGCAAAGCAGGATAAAGATACGGTTTCGGCGGTGCACCGTTCGTTATATGCCAGTTGCCTTTAGCGTCCTTGTATCTCCACGGTTGCATCGTGTGAGGTACACCCGGTGCGCCGTGCTGACCTGTGCCGAACTCTACAAACATGGCATATTCAACGTTTGTACCGACCGCCCAGACCTTAGGCTCAAGGTGTTCTGTAGAGATACTGCCTTTCAGCCTTCCTGTATCATACGGGCAGTTTACCTTTGCGTCACGCTTTATCTTCTGAACGCCCTTACCTATGCCCTTGTCTATTGCCGCATCTACACTTCCGCCGAGCCGTCTGAGCTTTGCCATTAAATTTTCAAGTCCTTCGATTGACATTTCCATGCTTATGTCCTTTCTGCCGTTGCACTGTCGTGCATAGTGTAATGTGCGACAGAGAGTATCTTATAATCTGCTCCGTCACACCTTACTATATCTCCGACTTTAAGCGTGTCTTTATCCGTTGTTGCTATCGTCAGCATACCGTGTATTCTCTCGCCGTACAACTCGACAGAAACACTGTCGGTTACCGGCTTTACAACAGCGGATATTGTCGCTGTCTGTTTAAGCTCCGATACCGTTCCCACATAGTCGCTTTTCTTTGATACCTTGCGATACACCGCAAGCGTTCTTGTATCAACCGTCATCATTCGCACGGATAACACCGACCTTTCGGGGATAGTTCTGCAATCTTTTCTGCATATCAGGCGGCAGATCGGATACAAAGGAACGGGAAATACCGCCCTCGCTGCGAGCGGTTTCTCCCTCTGCACCCCGTCTGTTATAGGCTATAACCGCAAGCTCTGTCTGCACGCTGATAAGCCTTGCAGGCATCTCATCTCTGCCGATAACGTCAAGGATAGTGTCCTCTGCACTGTCAAGAAGCACGGCAAGCAGTCCGTCCTGCTTTTCATCGAAAATGCCAAGACGGATTTTAAGCGTTTCCAGTGCTGTCATTGCGTTTCTCCTTACGATGTTGACTTAGGCAGTATCTTAATGCCGGTCAGCACACCTGCTTTTTTGGTGTTTTTGAGCGCAACACCGGCGATAAGCTCAACATCACCTTTCTTTACCGCTCCGGGCGCTGTAAGGTCGGGCATATAAGAGGATATTACCTTTGTACCTGTAGGCGAAATACCGTGAAAAGCGTCAAGACCTATCTTTATTGCGTAAATATCCGTTGTACCGTAAGCGGTAGTTGAAGGCGTTGTTGTGTCAACAATATCTACCGAAGCCGTACCGTTGTAGTATTCACCGCAGTCGAGCAGTGCTATACCGTTGTAGTATTCAACAGGAGTACCGAATGAATCTTCGTTTCTGCTGTAATAGCCTGCTCTCCTTGCACATGCTCTGAGTTTTGCCAGCATTTTCCCGTTCATAAGGAGCATATCGGGCTTGCCGTCAAGAAGTGAAAGAAAGCTGTCAAGCTCATCAAGGAACGCATTATAGTTAGTATCGGTAAGCGCCGATGTTGAAAGGTCCACCGTTGACGTTACCTTTGTGTCCGCTGTTGAAAGTATCTTTTTTAATCCGTCAAACGTGCCTGTTACATAGCCTGCGCCCGAAGCGGCAGATGTGCCGTTAATAACAAGGTTCGTAAAATAATTTGACGTTGCCTTTATCTTCTGCTCTGCCTGGAATGCGAGCTCATCAACTGCGCCGCTTGTGTTGGCTATAACTCTGTCAACCTCAAACGAACCGCCCATGATTACCGCTTCCGTCGTTTTCTTTTCTCTCTTTGCTTCGCTTGCCGTGTACTCACTGTTTATGGTACGAACCGAAGCGGTAGCAGGTGTTTTTAGCTGTACATATCCGTATGACAGCGTTGAACCGTTAGTGCCGGGTGAAATTGAATTGTCAAATACAAGTCTGTCAAGGAGAAGGCTTGAACGTCTGAATGTGTCAATTACCTGCTGATCCACCTTATCAGCCATACCGACTTTTGCTTCTGCAAGTGTGATTGCCATAATTTTTTACCTCTTTCTGATTATTTCCCTGCCTGCTTCATTCTCAGGGCTTCGGCAAGAGAGGCAGGTTCAGCTTTGCCCTTGCCCGATGCGCCTATTTTCGGCGGATTGCCCTTCATTCTTTCGTTGACCGCACATTCAACGGCTTCAGCAAATGCCTTGCTGACCGTTTCAATGCTTGTCTTGCATTCATCCGCACCGGTATAGTCAAGCACAGCGGCAAGCCCTACGGGAAGTCCCTTATCCGCAAGCTGTACCTTAGCTTCCGCCATAAGCTCACGCCTTGTAACCTCCGCCTCACGCTTTGCAAGCTTTTCCTCAGTCTGCTTACGCTGGTATTCCGCTTTCTGCTCTGCGTTCATTTTTCGAGCTTCTTCGCCTCCGAGAGTTTCTCGTCTGCGTCCTTCTGCCACTTTGTTTTTGCTGTTTCCAGTGCCTTGCTTACACGCTTGTCAAACTCAGACTGCATATCCTTGTCCTTTAACATATCGTCAAAGGTTGGCTTCTGCGATGCGCTATCCTGAGCGTCACCGCCGTTATCGGCAGTCTGATTGCCGGGAACGTTTGCATCTGCGCCGCCGTCCCCCTCGGCCTCTGCGAAGTGCTGTAAGCCGATGAAAATTCTTCTGTTGTTCATGTTTCTGTCCTTTCTCCGCCCACTGCGTTCATTGCCCACACCGTTCGGAATAAATTGTTTTTGAGTATAAAAATACCGCCCTTTTTAAGAGCGGTAAAATTATTAAGTTTTGTGCAATCAATTGCACACGGGTATAAGAAAACCGCCCACAGCAGTGAGCGGTTAATTATGCGATTTTCTGAATTATATCCGATAATGGAATCAATGCCGTATCATAATCCCCATCGGTGACTATATCAACGACAAAATCATTACCTAATACATCAACTATTGTTCCTTGTCTGCCGTCTTTCAGCATAACAGTGTCATATAATTCAAATTTCACTTTTGGTCACCTTCTTTTCAGTAACATATGCACTCGTAAGTCGCGGTTCAGTTGTGCCGTTTTCGATAATCCAACCCGTACAAACATTGGCTTGCTTGCCATTCGGGCCTTTAATTTGCATTACATACTCGTATAATTTACCGTGCTCGTTTGTTTGCTTTAACTTAAGCAAACTCTGATCAAGATTGGCGGATATGTTATCAATAAGTTCTTGATAATTCTCCATAGTATATCCTAATGCTTCTTTAAAAGCCCTCGCTTTATCAGGCTGTTTCACAGGATCTAAGGCGTACTTTGTAAACTTTTCTTTTGGTATTATAGCAAAATGCTGTAAATCAATACGCACACTTACTTTTTTCTTTATTATACCACTTTCCCCTACTTTGTCAATAGCTCTGTCTTTTATAAAAGCCACATATTCAGGATCAAGCTTACTTATTTCTCCCTTTTGCAAAGCAACAAAGCTCTCGGCAAAGTATTCAGATTTACTGGCTGTGGCATAGCCTGAAAGATTGCCGGCATACTTGCTCATCTGCGAACCGATAAGGTTATTTGTTTTTGCATCAAATGCCTGCCATTGAACGTGATGCCCCATCTCATGAAGAAAATAATCATGCACCGAGCCATCACCGACTATTGACCGTCCTGCCTGCTTATAGCGTAGCGCAAGCTCTTTTTCTGCGCCGTTAAGAGTATCAATGCCGCTCATTACAGTATCCCATGCGTCTTTAGCCTGTTTATTATATGCCGCAAGCGTTTCTGCATTCTTCAGCACATTTTTATTGATATAAATGCCCTGTTCCACCGGAGAATAAGCCATAACCGCATCAGCACCGGAGAATATCTTTTTGCCCTTTGCGGACAGAGGATCAATAGCCTTGATGCCGCTTATTTTCGGAATGTCATACTTATCAAACAATTCTTCAAGCGCACGATTTATTTCATTTGCGTTTTCAAGAGAAACTCCCTTGAAATCAGCCTTGCCCTTAAAAGTTTTATCTCCGAACTGCGCCTCTATAAACTGCTGAGCATAAGCCTGTGCTTCTTCAATACTCTTTGCCGGTGTAAAACCGGATACCGTTTCTTTCGCAGGCGTTACAACAGTTTGAGTTGCTTTACCCGCACTTCCTGCAACGTACCGCCACTTGCCGTCCTCGCCCTGCTGTAAGTTCTGCTCCCACTCGTCAAAGTCAACATCTGCGCCTATCTCATCGCCCAATTCGGCAAGTTCTTTGTCAAGATCCTCCTCACTCGGCAGAACAGGAAGCATTGTAGAACGGCAGAACGGGTGCATAGGCGGAAGATTTACACCTGCCTGTGCGCTGTTACGCTTGAACACCTTACCGTCAAGCTCACGGCATAGATCGCTTGTGCGGCTGTCAAGACAGGCGGAAAACTCGTATTCGTCAATGTCAAGCTCCTTGTAGCCGTACAGCTCCGCCGTATTCGCAACGCAGGTAGTTTCCGTCCGGACAAGCCTGCGTGCCTCGAAAGCGCCGACACCGCAGCGGTTCATTATATCGTCCGCCATATGCTGCTCGGACTTTCCTGCCATAATGCCCACAAGCATATCGTGCTTCAGCCCGTCTGCAAGTGCGTTTGTGTTATCCCAGACACGCTGGGAGAACATCTGACCGCTCCAGTTGGTAGACAGAATAGCTTTCACACGGCTTTCGGGAATTAAATCAAAAGCCGCACGGTAATCCGCACCCTTCGTCACATCGAAAACCGTCTGCATATACGCACTCTGAATTATATCGCCCAGATGCGCTGTATCAACGCCTATTTCGGCGTTTGCAAGGCGTGAGCACATATCACTTATCTTGCTGTCAAGATCATTCAACCGCCCTATTCTGTGGGCGTATGCAGGCGAAGACAACAGCGTTTCAAGCTGTTGTTTCTTCTGCTCATCGGTGCAGGTAGCAAGAGCGGTCTTCATCTGTTCAAACATAGACTTGCCCGGTGCGTTTTTGAGCATTGTTTCGGCTTCGGCAATACTCAGTTCAAACTTATCTGTAAAGGCGTTAAAAACGTCATTCGCTTCCCCTTGCAGATACCGTGCTGTTGCGTAATAAGCCTTGCCGAGAGTATCGGCGGTGCTTTCCGCTTTTGCCGTGTAGCTCACCATTCGTCCTGCGGCTCTGTCCTCCCAGTATTTCTTACTCGGATTCTTCATTGCTAATCGCCCCTTACAAGCGGTGTGTTCATAAACATCTGCTGCTGTGCCGCTATAGCGTCCTGCTTCTGCTGTCGGAGTTCTTCAGCGGCACTCTGAGGATCTTTAACAAACGGCAGAAGCGAGAGTAAAGTTTCCTGCGGCACTTTACCGTCAAGCGTTGCCACTACCTGAGAAAGTTCCGATTCGTTCTGAGGAAGTGAACGTGTAAAGGTTATGTCTATCAGCTTCGGGTCGATATGACCGCCTTTTATACTGATTATGTTGGAAAGGCACTCAAGGCGGTAACGTAAGCCTTCTGCGAAATACCGCTCTTTCGTCTTGGTAATCTGCTCAAGGTTAAGAAGCTTGTACTTCATAGCAACACCCGAAGCATTCCCTGCAAAATTGTCGTCCGACATATCGGGCACGCCCGAAATCTTGTGAATATCGGTAACAATACTCTTTCTCAGCACTTCCACGCTTGCTTCATCAAACTGCCGTGTCAAAAAGCCTATTTCGCCGTCCTGCGACAGCTCAACGACCCTGTTGCGCTGAATATCGCTGTAGGTTTCAGCCTTCTCATCGTCGGTTTCGCCGAGTATCTGACCTTTAATGTACATCAGGCTGTCAACGAACTGCTCCTTGTCGTTAACCCGGTCTGACTGCAACGTGTTATATGCGTCAATAAGGCTTATGACCTGCTCAAAATCGCCCTGTCGCTGACCGTCATTATAGATCTCATTCAGCGGCACTTTGCCGAAATAGTGCGGTATCATCTCGCCCTCCGATTTAAGTCCGAAGTTGCTTGTAAGCTCAAAATCCTGCGTTATCGTATCAGTCATAAGCTGACACTTGAAGCACTCAGGCGTACTGTTGCCCGGCTCGAAAACCGGATAGTAATACACCGCAAATACGGGATTTTGCTCCACGGTATCATCATAAACGACAAATGCGGACAGCGGAGTGATACGGGCAAACTTCGGGCGGCTGTCAGCGTCCATATAGATAAGTTCGTATGCTCTGCCGAATATTGCGGCATCGAGTGCAAGATCTGCGTCCTGCGTACTGCTGTCGGCATAAGAAAGGCAGTCGGTTATTGCCGTAATATCCGTATCATCTTTACCGCTGTAAGAAACAGGAGTAGCTATCAGATACGAAGATGTAAACTTTGCGATATATGCGGCGTGATTTATCATAACACGGTTGTTGCTCAGCACATCGTCACTTTTACGCCTGTCGCAGATGCGCTGTCTGCCGCAGTAGTAATTATCCAGCATCGCAAGGCGTGGCATTTCGTACTTATCGTGCTTTTCTATGTAATCCCGTGCTATTTTCGGCGTTATCATCTCCGCCGTTTTGTCCGTTGTGAAAATCGGTGATGTTATCATAAGATCTCCTTAATAGATTCCTAATTTTCGCTTGCTGAGCGTTGATTTCACTATCTTCCTGCCGATATAGTCCTCAAGGGCATAACGGATAGCGTCTATGGTGTGATTGTTCTTATCGGGGAAGTCCGCTTTCAGTTCTCCCCTGCTGTCACGATCAAGTTCATATTCGTTGAACTCACGGGCGGCGTTCGGGCAACGTGTGCCGTCAATAACGATTTCTTCGAGGTTCTGAAGCCACGTTATACCGTGCTCGACGCTTCCCGGACCTTTGACTGCCGTCCTTATGCGAAAACCCCTGTCCCGAAGCTCATCGTTTGAGCGTGGTTCGGCAGACTCGGCAATGATTGTACCGTTTTGTGTATTCTCCTTGCGGATTGCATTTGCAATAACGTCATACTTTGCGGCGCACCTGAAAAATTCGTAAAAAATAAACAGCCTATTCCGCTTGCTGTCGAAATGAGCTGTTATATATACAAACGGATCTGCGCCGTAACCCCAGTCTATACCACGTTTGATATGATCGAATGACTTTATTTCCTCGTCCGTGATAGGACGGATAGTAATGTTCGTAAATACCTCCGCACCCGTGCCGGTCACCTCTCCGAGATATTCATGCCTGTACTGCTCCGGCTTTGTCTGCTCAAGGTGCTTTGCTTCAATCAAAAACTGTTCTCCGAGCCATTCTGCCGGCACAGAACGATAGTCGCTGTGATGCACTATCTTGTCCGAGCGAGGAACAAGCACCTCGCTGTTTATCCAGTTTCTTTGGCTTTTTGGCGGATTGAAAGTGTAAAAAACGGTGTATGTCGCACCGCCTCTGAGCAGGGATTGATTTATCGTGCGGATTTCTTCCATACCGCCGAACTCGTCCGCCTCCTCGTACCACACATAGCGGATATACCCCTTTCTGACTTTGGTAGATTTCAGCTTTTTCGGCTTGTCTGCGCCACGAAATAAAATACGCTGGCCTGTCGGCGTGTAGACAAGCTCAAGCGGTGACTGTCTGCACTGCCATAAGTGCGACACGCCGAGCCTTTCTATTGCCCACAGGAGCTGTTCATAAACGCTGTCTTTCAGATACAGTCCGACTTTGCGGATAACGACCGCATTCGCCATAGGATCTTTCATCATACCGAGCGGAATTTCCGTTGATGCAAAAGATGATTTTGTCGAGCCTCGTCCGCCTTTTAGCCAGTAATGCGTGTGCCTGTCTGCCTTTATGTCTTTATGCAAGTCGTAAAATGACGGCGCAATGATGTCGCTTAGCTTAACAGTCGTCAACTATCTTCACTCCCACATCACCGTCAATGCTGACCTTCTGCGTGTACTCCCCCGTCATCTTATTCAGCGTGTCAATAGCTCTGATACGGTCTGACAGCTCGTTCTGTTTGTCCTTAGCTATATCGGAAAGTATCGCCTGCCGTTCACGGGCGGTCATTATGCGTGCGGTCTGGGCGGCTTCGGTTAATTCACGGATATAGTCTGCTATGTTAGTATTTTTTAGTAATTTGTCAGCGTTCTGACCTGCATATTTCTCGCTGTATCCTGCCTGTATCGCACTCTGAGCGGCGTTACCGCACTGAGCGTAGTATTCGGCGAATTTCTTCTGTCTTTCGGTCATTGGCGGTACACCGTCCTTTCTTTTGGGTATAAGAATACCCGACACCGTTGTGCCGGGCTTCATTAATTAGGCTCGAAATCTAATCTTCCTTTTAAAGCTAAAATCAGTATTTGATAATTCTTCAGCAACAAGCTTCTTAATTCGTTCATTATTTAAATTTTCACATATATTTGGTATTGCTTCAGAATCTACAAAAAATACAAACAAATCTTTTCTCATTCCCAAATTACGAACATGTTCTATAAAACGGCTATATCCATAAGTCTCATTTCTTGCATATTCTGCATCTTGATCTGCACCACGTACACTGCTGATATACTTATTCACATCAAAAATAAAGTCAATAAGTCTATTTGGCAACGGGGATTGACTTGATTTATCTGCTCTATCCTCGAAAGAAACAGCATCTTTTATCATGTTACAGATTTCAGTTACTTGCTGTTTTTCTTTGATAACATTATATTCATTCGGTGTTTCTTTAAGCACGTTTTTACCTACAGCATCAAGCATAACTGTCATACTGTTAACAATGCTTTCAAGCTTTGCAATAGAAGTCTTTATGGTTTCAATTTCTTTGTCTTCCTTACATTGTTTTAAATACTTTTTAAACATATCAGACCATTGCTTTGACAAGAAATCTTTAATATCTGATATTTTGGTAAATTCATTTACCGGTATCATGTTTGGGCAAAAAATAGAATGAATAAATTTAAAAATTCGCACATCTTTGGTTGCATGAAATTCAATATACTTAGGATTTCGTTCGAACTTTTCCATGTTACTTTTATAAATATTATATTCAGAAAGCACTTTTGCATCGACAAATGCAAACACTGGAATGTTATCTTTTACCGCTGTCTCGAACTCTCTTTGAGTAATCGATATAAAGCTATTCACAATTTCAGATTCTTGAGAACTCGCATTAGAGCCGTATTGACCACCAATTATAAGTACTGCCATATCAGCCGTATGCATTGCTTCATAGCATGATTCGTCTAAAGCTTTATTTGTATCATACCCAATATCTCCATCTTCAAACATAATTGGTTCAAAATCGTGATTGCGAATAAAGCTTGCTAAATCTTCTCGAACATATTTCAAATCATAAAAAGTAGAACTAACAAAAACACGTGGTTTCATATATATTCCTCCGTTCTTTTTGTTAATTATATCCTTTTCGGCATTATTTGTCAACACATGTTCTCCGTTTTCATTAAAAATATTTTATATTTTGTCATTTTAAATTATAACACCCTTAAAACGAACAAAACGAACAACATTAACCTAAATATCGATTTATTCTCATTCTTACTCCGTCCGGTGTATTATCACCGCCGATTTCTACGGCAGTTCTCACCATTGTATAGCCTTGTATGTACCTGTAGTAGAACATATCCCTTGTCTGATTGTCCGCAATATTGCTGATGAAGCGTTCTACTTCTGCTTTCTGTGCTTTAAGTTCGGACAGTCTTCTTTTCTTGGCAAGGTGTGTATCGTTATCCGGAACGCCGGAAATCGTGACGCTATGTTTGACATAGGGGTACTCGCTCTGCGAACCCTGCGTGCTGTCGGTTACTGCCGCATCGTTCAACTCTGATTCAAGCTGCTTGATACACTTGCAGGTGTAACGGTAATCTTTAAGTTTCTGCTTTGTCATTCTATCACTCCCCATAGTATCCGAAATCGTACAAATCATCCTCACGCACAATTTTTAACTCACCATCTCTTGCCTCTACAGCCCACAGCTGAGGATAATCTTCCGTCATAAGAGCTGTGACAAGCGTAACACTGCCATACCTATTGTGGCTGGCAACGCAACCGGGTCTCATTTCGCACTCGTAAAAACTACTCATTCAAATTTCTCCTTTCAAATCCTTCCTCGCCGGTCATCAGCTCTATACACCTCAGCGCAAGCATCAGCTTGACATCGTGATTTCTTGTGCTGTTGATCTCACATCTCAGCTCGTCCGACCTTCGTATATTCTCCTGGTATCCGACCTCTGCCTCGTGATTTTTCCGTGTTTTGTCTGCGTCCTTGCGATAATCACAAAGATATGCGTCCTTACGCTCTTTGCAAAGTCCCTTCGGAAGCTGACCGCTGCGGTAGATACTACCAAGCTGTGACAGCTTATCGAAGTATTTATACTCGGCAGGCGGAAAGTCGGTATAATCAAGCGTGTTTTCGTATGCCATATGCTCCAGCTTTTCAAATGTTGCCGGATCATTGAAATTTATCTTCTTCATAATCATTCGGTGTAAGGTGGTGAAGGGTTTTGCCCGTTTTCCAACACCTTTTATATATATTTATTTTTTTCATTTTCCGTATGAAAGGTTAGAAAAACCCTTAAACCCTTCACCACCCTTCACCCTCCTTTCAGCTTATAGCTATTCCGATGTAACAATTACCGTTTTTTGCTCGCACCTTAGGATACTTTTTCGACAATTCAACACCAAACTTCGTATTTGACATCTTATACTCGTTATTGTCATCGCACCACTGTGCATACGCCGCATAAAGCACGTTAGCCTGCGCATAGCAGTCCTTGCCCTCTGTACACCTGTCCTCGACAAAAGCGGAGATAACATCCATCTCTCTGCGGTACTCCTTGACCATAGCGACTACCGCCTTCGGCATATGCAGTCCCTCAGCCTGATACAGTACGCACCCCTCTACTGCCCAGCGGAAGATAGCGGGCAGCTCACGGCACAGCTTATATTTAAGACGTGGGTCTTTCTTTTCTTCGGGTATCTGTACAGTGAACGGTATCATATGCACTCTGCGCCAGATACCTGTGTCTGTGCCTCTGATTATCGGCTTATGATTAGTCGTCATCCACAGCTTGAATTCGGGCTTGAACTCAAACTCATCGCCGTACAGCTTGCGGGCAGTAACTATATCATCGCCTGTAAGCTGCTTCAGCAGACCCTCGTTGATACGCACGCCCTCGTTAGGCTCTACAGACGTAACAAACCTTGCGCCTTTAAGACGTGCTATATCGCTGTTTATGGCACTGCTCTGATTACTGCGTACCATTATTGTTTCCGGCTGGATATTGCTTGCGTAGTCGCCCATAATTGCACGGATAATATCAAGAAACGTTGATTTACCGTTTCTGCCCGTGCCGAACAAGAAGAATACGCACTGCTCCGCCGTTGAGCCTGTCAGCGAATAGCCGACCGCCTTCTGAACATATCGTATAAGGTCCTTGTCGCCGCCGAATATCTCGTCAAGAAATTTCAGCCACTGCGGACAGTCGGCGTTGCTCGTGTACTCTGCCGACGTGATACGGGTGAAGTATGCTTCCGGCTTATGCTCACTCAGCGTACCGCTTTTCAGGTCAAGAACGCCGCTCGGAGTATTAAGCACCATCTTGTACTTATCCATCTGTGCCGGCACGATTGGAACGTGGTGCTGTGCTTCTTTAAGCATTGCCGATTTTGACTTGTTGCTTCGGCTTGATTTCAGGTGTTTTTCAAAGCTCTTTGCCATATCTCCGCCGTCCTCAGCGTCCATCTGCTCATATGCCTTAGCCTCTGCCTTCATCGCAAGTACAGCCTTATCGGCTATGCGCTCTATTGTTCCGCTGTTGTCGTAGCACCACTTCCTGCCGTCATAATACAGCCAGCGCTTGTCTGTATAACTGTAGCGGATCTCACTGCCGAATAAGTCTATAAGCCGTTCTGCGTTCCCTGTATCGTCAAATGTGTACAGCTTTACAGGCTCGTCCTGTGCCGTATCGAGCTTTGCGTGTACAACAGAGCTTTCACCTGTGAACCTTGCCGTAAACTGCGGCAATTTCTGTGCCGGTTCGTATACCTTCTCACAGTCGGCTATGGCTTTTTGTATCGTTATTGCACCGTAGGTACTGCCCGACTGCCGTCTGTCCCATTTTTCACGCATAAGCCCCGACTGTCTGTATATACAGTCCATCATATCCGCATCACACCTGCACCAGAACGCAAGCATATTGCAAAGCGCCATATCAGCCTCAGACTGTGACACATATCCTGAATAATCGCCCTGCATAAGTGCATTGAAGCGTGGTGCGTTCTTTGCTTTTCCGGCGAGAGTTATAATATCATTTGCGGTTGCCGGAAGTGCCGGCGCATAAGCACGGGGCACAGCGGAAGGCTCACGCCCTCCGCCTATGTACTTTTCGTGCAACGCCTTAATAGCCTCTGTGCATTCGTTTATATCCATATATTCGGCGCACGGATTGCCCGTCATAACGAAAAATCTGCCTGTTTCGTACATTTCGACATTGCCTCGTCTGCGCCCCTGCTTCGGCAGGTTTCCTTTGCAGATTATGTGAATGCCTTTGCCAGACTGCGACAGCTCGGTATATGACTGGAGAGTTGTTATAAATTCGGTGATAATGTTGTTTTCGCCGGTTTTGAATGCGGCTATCTCGTCACCCACTCCGTCAATGTCAACACCGAAATACTCGCAGTTTCCGAACATGAATCCGACGCCTGCGAAACCTGCCGAAGCCGCTACAGCCGTATTGAAATCCGGCCATGTGGATGGATCATTGGAGCGAGCAAGTTCGCCCGTATGAGGATTGATCGGAAGTTTTTTTATCTTACCGCCTGCCTCATCGGGTACAGCCTGCCAGCACACCCAGTTTGAGAGCTTTTTAAGCTCATCGGGAATATATTCGTACATTATTTCCCCCATCAGAACGGATAGTCACCGTCATCTTCCGTAACTGCTTCCGTTGCTGCGGTTGCCGCAAAGCTCTCATTTTTCGGCGCTGATACGGTATCGACGGTCACGGCGGTCTTGAACTTATGCTTGCAGTCGGGGTGCTGTGTCGGTTCAAGATAGCTTACCTTTTCTCTTGTGGTGCCCTTATCGTCCGTTTCGTGCTTTACTACAGCTATCACACACTTGCCGACAAGATCGTCGCAGTATTCCGCAAGATCCTTGTATTCCTTGCCGTCAGTGAGCTTTGCGGCCTTGCCTACTGCCATAAGTCTGCCGAACGTATAACCGTTTACCGCAAGGTCTTCCTTTGTAGGCTCTTTAGCCTTCCATATCTGATAAAACAAGCAGGCGTTGCCGTATTTCTGCTCCGGAATATCATTCCTTATCGTCAGTCTGAAGCTCAGCGATGTACTTCCGCTCTTATATGTTTTCTCGTCTACGCTTGTGATTATCGTTTCATATCTGCCTTCGGGCTTGAGTGCACTCGTAGCCGCTGAATTGTTCTGTGAAAATGCCATATTATTTATCCTCCGTTATAAGTCTTATTGCGTCTTCTGTGCTTCTGCATATACCTGCAACAGCACCCGAACGACGCATTTTTTCAATAAAATTCTTCTGTTCGGGGCGAATACGTCCCGTTTTTGTCTTTATCTCTATGAATATTGCCTTTCCGTCCGACTGCCTTACGCCGAACAGGTCTGAAAATCCGACCGGTACGCCCGTGTCGAAATATCTGCCGTCAAATGTTCTGCCCTTGCCGACGTTAATGCGGAATATCACACAACCGTTCTCGGACAGCGCACGTCTGACAGCATTCTGGATACTGTGTTCTTCTGTCAATAGATAAAACCTCTCTTTCTTGCTTCGTAAAACGCCCAGCCCCTCTGATACCCTTTCTTCTTTGCGTATGCAAGCAGATCGGAATAGGACGAACAATCATCGGGACTGCTGAAATCCAGCCTGAAGCCCTCGATATGAATAAGCTCGGTGCTTTCGCTTGTTTCTATCTCACGGCTCTTTACCGGGAAAACATATCCGCAGTGAGGGCAGATACAGGGCTGACCGGGCGACGGCGCTCCGAATGTATAGTAACATTCGGGACACTGTTTCACCTTTTCGGCATTCTCCGCAGCTTCTTTCTTTATGTTGCGCTTGCGCTTTTCAAGCGACCACAGGCGGTCATCATCGGGCATTCCGAAGCGTGCGTAATTGCCGACATGATCAAGAATTATCGCGCGCTTGCCCGGTCGATAGCGCATACATCTCATTGACTGCTGAATGTACAGCGTAAGAGATTGAGTGGGACGGAGCAATATCGCACATTCGCAGTCGGGAACGTCAAAGCCCTCCGATATTAAATCGACATTGCAAAGTATCGTTATCCGTCCTGCTCTGAAATCCGAAATAATACGATTACGCTCTGCATCGGGAGTTGTACCGTCAATGTGTACGGCGTTTATGCCTGCTTCTCGGAACGCTTCGGCGGTAGCAAGCGAGTGCTTAACGCTTGAGCAGTAGCAGACGGCTTTCTTACCGTCTGCAAGCTGTCTGTAGTATCCGATAACATCACCGAATACAGCCTTTTTGATCATTGCCTTTTCAACGTCCGCCGTAACAAACTCGCCCATTTTGATATGAAGCCCTGATAAGTCGGCTACGGACGGCGCATAGTAGTCATACGGCGCAAGGCAGTTGTGATCAATAAGCCATTTGGTAGACGGCCCGATTATCAGCTTGTCGTTGACATCACCCAGACCGTCACCGTTCAGGCGGACAGGCGTTGCTGTTACCCCCACACGAAGCACATCGGGGAAAGCGTCATAGATTTTCTTGTACGACAGCGCAAGGCTGTGGTGATTTTCGTCTGTAATGATAAGCGCAGGCTTTGACAGTTTTTTTATCCGCCGTGCTGCGGTCTGCACCATCATCACGTCACAGTAGTTCATATCAACGCCCCAGCGTATGAACGTCCTTATTATCTGCTGAACAAGCTCCTGCCTGTGTACAAGAAACATTACCTTTTTCCCGTTGAATGTAGTCCGCCGTGCTATCTCCGCTACTATCACCGACTTACCGCCGCCGCACCCGAGAACAATGCAGGGAGCGTGATAACCCTCACGCCACGCCTGCCTTGTCTGCTCGACAAGCTCACTCTGATACGGTCTTAGCGGCATTCTGCTTTTCGACCTCCTTCTTTGCACACGCTATGCACAGCTTTCTGCCGAATTTTGCAACCGAGCTTTCAACCATTTCCGCTACCGTATGCTTAGGTGTCGGCATAATGACAGCGCCGCATTCTTCACATCTGTTGGGCTCTGCACCCTCGCTGAGCCATGCGCCGAGCTGAGCACCTAAATCTTCGGTGATAACACCCGACCACTTATCGAGGAATGTTGTGTCTTTTGAAAGACTTGCGATATGCTCACGGTTTATCTGAAATGCTATGTCAAATTCATACTCGGTGTTATCACGCTGCACCGGCGCAAGTCCTATCTTGACGGGAACGGTCTTGCCCCTGTCGTTGATTTCCATAGCATAGCCCATCTTGGTACGCAGTGTAATGATTGTGTGGCAGTTGACCGACAGTATGGTATTGACAAGATTGTTCTGTATCTTTCCTGCCTCGTCCCATGCGGTATAATCGTTCTTTCCCTGACGCTGTGCTATCTGTGATTTGATGTCAAGCACTCCGCCCTCGTTATCCCATGCGTGTGAAAAGCTGTCCACTATTATTACGCCGTCCTCCCCGACCGCCTCAGCCGCCTGTCTGACGTACTCTATGTACTTTTCGGGCGAATACGGCGGTGTAAGCGGGGCGTAGAGAAATTCTCCCGTGCCGAGATCGTGACGATCGGCATAGAATCTGCCACGCTCGTGTTCTGTATCTATAAGGGCAACCTTGCCCCAGTTGCCCGTTATGCCTTTTGCGAGATAGAGCGACGAAAGCGTTTTACCGCTTCCCGACGGTCCCATGACCGCAATTCTCGCCTTTGATTTCTTTCTTGTTACGGGTGTAAATATATTGCTCATAGCTACCTCACTTTATCGTTATATACGGCTTTTTCTCAAGATGTACGGCAGGGAGCTTTTCTCCGCTGTCGAGCAGCTTCTTGACCTCTGACTTGCATATGGTCGGTTTGCTGCACTTTATCAGCGATTCGTTGAATGTTTCGGCATAGTCAATAAACTGCCGCTCATCGTCAATAACCACACTGTCACGTCCCTCTGAGAACGTTATTTTTGCTCTCGGCATATCGACCTTTTTCAGTTTCATCGCCTGCATATCCTGTAGCAGGCGCTTTTTCAGGAACTCTGCCTTTTTACGCTTGGTTTTTGCTCTTGCCGTCTGTTCCTTAGCTTCAAGCTCGTGGCTGTCTGCCTCACGCTCAAGGGATTTTATGAAGCAGGCGACGTTTTCGGCCTTTTCACTGAACTCACCCTCGATGCCTTCGAGAGTGTCAAACCACATCGTCAGCATATCGGCCTTGTATGCTTCAAGGTCAGCAATGACCTCGCCGTCATCGTCTATATACTCACCGTCAGCATTGGTGTCCGGTTCGTAGTCATTTATAGCGTCAAACGCATCGAAAAGTTCGGCAAACCTGCCGGTTATATCATATAATGTACTGCTCATACGATTTCCTCCGTCATTTTCTCAAAAAACTGCTTTGCTTTTGTCACGAATAATTCGTGATTACTGTCTGTGGAATTATTGCCGATAAACTCGCATAACCGCTTTGCCGCATCAATAGCTGTTGCAAGGTACGCTTTAAACGTTTCCTTGCTGTCGGGTACGCTCACCGTAAGCTCTGACTGCTCACGCTTAGCGGCTTCAAGTTGACTGCGGAGTTCTTCAAGCTTCTTTTCGTTCTCGGCTTTCAGGTTATTCATCTGCTCTGTATGCTCACGATTTAAGCGGATAGTGTCCTGTAATGCGTCCTCCTGCACCTTGTCAAGCTGCTGTTCATAAGTCTTGCAGATATTATCAAACGCTGTCTTGTCCATAACGCCGTCCTTAGCCGGCTCGACCGCAACTTCAACAGGACGGTTTTCAAGCTCCTTTATCTCGGCTTCGAGCGCCGCTATCTGCTGTGACAATGCGTTTTTAGCTTTTTCGAGTGATTTCGCCTGCTGAGCGGCGGCGGATGCTTCGGCTTCTGCGGCGGACTTATCGGCTACCGCCTTGTCCTTTTCCGCTCTTATCTGCCGTATCTGCTGTTCAAGCTCACGGACGGAGGTGTTCTCAAGGTCGGTCTTTTCGGTTATCTCTGTACGTTCTTCTTCCGAAAGTTTGGCGAGAAGAGTCAACTTCTTAACTCCAATTAGTGAACTCGAGTTCACTAATTCTTTTGGCAACTTTTCAACAGCTGAAATGTAATTGTATGCTTGTCTGTCTGAAAAGCCTATTTCAGATTTACAGTAATCATTAAATTCCGTATATCCCAGCTCCTTATAAAGTTTACTATCTCTCATTTCCTTTAAGTCCATGCACATCTCGTACAAGCTCTGTTGTGCCACCTGTGCCGCCGCTTTGATGCGGTAATTAAGGTTTGCTGCCTTGACGTAATCGTCTGTTACCGCCTTTTCTGTATCCGCAGGCGGTGTGCGAAGTCCGGGAATTATCATGCTGTTTTCCTCCTTGATTTTGTTTTTGATTTTTTCGCCGCAATACCGTCAAGGTACTGCTGATATTTCTTCTCTACATTGATTATTTCCTGTGGCTTTTCCTGCCCGCCGTTTGTGACCCAGTTGTTTTTATAACCTCTGCACTGGACTATTTTATAGTCGTTTGACACCTCTATCGTGTAATACGGCTCGTTCGGCACAGATTTTTGGCGAAGAAACATAATTGTCAGCTTGCCGGTTGCGTGTCTTTCGGCATATCCGCCGACACAATGACTTAGTTTCTGACCTTCGGCAACTATTTCGTCTGTGCTGACGGGCTGACGGATAAAGTAATCACCAATCGAAAATTCAAGTATCTTTCGCTTGATCTTCAAAGTGTTCAGCTGTTCGGCCAGCTTAGCGTTTTTCTTTGCTTTTTCTTCAAGCTCTCGTGCCTGTCGCATAGCTTCTGCACGATCGTGAGCCGCTTTAAGATTTTTCGGAAAGCATATCTGGCTGTCGCTGAAATCGGCTTCGAAGCTCTGCATTATACGGACATAATCCGAATAATCGTTGATATTTACATTCTGCTTTAAAATGTACTTCGCAATTTCGTATTTGTCGGTCTTGAGTTTCTTCTTGAGGCTGTCGAGTATACCAAATGAATATCCTATATGTTTATTTGTTTCAATAAGGCGGTCAAGGTTGGTAATCTTGGGGAATTCTTCTTTTATTCTAAGATAGTCTCTGTACCCGATTTGCCCTTTGCGGATTGCCCGCATAACATCTTTTGTTACGCCGAGCATTTTGTGCGGTTCGGTTTCGGCCCAGTCGATCATGTCTTCGTTGTACTTAACACTGCTATATAAGCCACACTTAATGAGTGCCTCAACATTTTTGTGTGCCTGCCAGAATTTCAGATATGATATGCTTCCGAAGTTCTCGCTTATCGCCGAATGAGCACAAGCTGTTCCTTTTAATGCAGGAAAATTAACGAAGCTGTAATCGCTATAATTCAGAAATACAGGCTCGCTAAATTTTGCTCGCAGCCCCCAGCCTGTCACTACCTTTGTGTAGTAACCGTTTTTACTCTCCCATGCGTATTTAGGACCATAACGGAACGCTTGATTTGTCGTGAACAAATATCGCTGAACCTCATTGATTGCAATATGCGGCATAATTTCACGAGCATTAAAAAACAGTGTAACCGTATAGAACCGTATGTACAGATTATCGGTTTTGCCGTCCGACAAAAACACTCCGACATTTGATTTACACTCAACAACAGATCCGTGAAAATTGTGATAATTGTATATCACAGTGACAGTTTCGTCACAGTGTGGACAAACAGTAGTCTGTCTGTGTTTAACCGAGCTGTCATACTCACCGGGATACAGCTTTTCTTCGCATGCCGTGCAATATGCTGTGCCGTCATTATCTATAATAAGATACTTAATCGGCAACGTCTTTCTAAGCTCACGTTCAAGCTCTGCTGTAAGCGGCGGAAAATTGTCTGTATAGCTTTCGGCTTCTTTTCTTGTCATACCACACCTCAGAAGTCGAGCAGGCTGTCAAGGTCAAGCTGTAGCTTGCCGCTGTCTGCGTCTGTGGACGTTTCGTTGCTGAAGCCGTTATCACCGAGATCAAGCGTCATAGTGCATTTGATGTCAGCACCGGGAAAGTAAAACGCTACAGCACGCTTGTAACAATCGAGATCGGATATGTGTTCCTTAGCTCCTGCAACGCTTGCCTTTAGGCAGTCGGCAAAAGACTTGTCCGACTGCTCTATAGCCTGTGCAAATTCGCTGTTCTGCTTTGCAAAAATGCAGATCTCGTCAAGCACATAGGGCTTAACAACGTTTTCGTATTTGCCGAGCTTTGCGTCTGTCAGCTCAGCTGTAAGTTTTTCTCTTATATCCATTGACTTTTTCCTTTGCCAGTGTTATACTGGTCTTGCATAAATATTTGTTTTGCTCCCTTCGGGGAGCTCTTTTTTTACTCTTCTTCGATGTTCTCAACATCATATCCGCACTCCGGACAACACGGTAATGTTTCCCAAACCCGCGCACCGTGACACTCGCCACGATACTCGGTGTAGTGTCCGAGCTCTGATGCCGAGCCTGTCCAATCGCAACGTTCGCATTTATACATCGTCTTCGTCCTCCTCGCCTTCACAGTCTGTTACATTGATATTGTTTACAACGCCGGCAAGTGCCTGAACAATTGCCATTACTTCTTCGTAGGTAGCAACCGTTGTGCTAACTTTAAACTTCATTTCTTCCCTCTCTCTTAATCCGTATCTACATCAATCCCGGTGATCTCTTTGAAAATAGCCTTGTCGAAGTTCGGGATTGCTGTGATAATTGCCTTTTGACAATCAGAAAGCTCACACCACCAAAGAACGGTAGATTCGGAATTATCCAGTTTTTTCAGATAACCGTCCGTAGTTTCAGCTTTCGGGTGTTCTGCCTTTTCTTCATCTGTCATATTGGAATACTGAACCCACTGTACTACATTGTTCGATATCCGCTCAATCAGGCAACAAGCTTCACTATTCAACCAATCACGATATGTCCAGCTTGACGGCTTATTGAACAGGTAAATTTTCGGGCTTGTGGTGTTAAAACAACCATTAGAAAAGCTGCACTTGTTCCAATTGCCGCTGTTCCAATTGCCGCTGTTGCAATTGCCGCTGTTGCAATCGCCGCTGTTGCAATTGCCGCTGTTGCAATCGCCGCTGTTGCAATTGCCGCTGTTGCAATCGCCGCTGTTCCAATTGCCGCTGTTGCAATCGCCGCTGTTCCAATTGCCGCTGTTCCAATTGCCGCTGTTGCAATTGCCGCTGTTGCAATCGCCGCTGTTGCAATTGCCGCTGTTGCAATCGCCGCTGTTGCGATTGCCGCTGTTGCGATTGCCGCTGTTGCAACGTCCGGTGCAACCTTTCCCGGTGTTTACAAGGCCAAGCAATTCAGACCACGGGATTTCACGAACTACTTCAAGTTTATTCGTAGCGCACTTATCGCCTTCTTCTGATACTTCGCCGTAAGCTATGACTTCTGCAACCTTGTTATTCGGGTCGAATGAATAATAATTGAAGCAGTCGCTTGCCCTCTTGCAGAAGTGCATCCCTTCATTACAAACAGACGGTGTAACATCTTCTTCAAACCTTCCGGGACAACCGTACTGCTTGTTTTTACACGTCCAATCAGGATTGAACACCTTGAACCCTTTAACAACTCCTATTTCACTCATTTTCTTTGTCCTCTCTTTCTGTTCAGCTCCGCCACCTGCCTTGCCCGGCGGTAGTTTTGCTGTTGCTCAATTGTGGCTCTCGCCTTCCAGGCAACATACTCGCCGTAGCTCATGCCGTGATCGGTGGCTTCTTTGGCGATTCGCTCAAGATCTGTCATCGTGTCCGCCTCCTATCATATCCCTATACCACACACGCATCAGCCACCCAAGCCCGTACCAGACCGCAACAGCGACTATTGCAACGGGTAACATCTCGCCGCCTATCGCACGATAGCCACGTTCGGCATATGCCAGTGCCGACACCGGTATGTACATCATCACGGCGGCAGAGGCTGTTATCCAGGCTCTGAGGAGCAGGGACAGTATACGGGCGATTATCTTAGATATTTTCATTTTTACCTCCTTATTAAAGTAACCTTCCTTCGTACCACGCTATAAATCGCAATGGATGAATCTCATACTTGTATTTACCGCCTGCACAATGCCGTGCAATACCAAAATGATAATCACCCGAGCGAAGCATATCATCAACCGTCTGTGTTGATACGTCAAGCAAATCGGCTACTATCTCCTTTGGCACTTTCTTATGCCGGAGAATAGCAGGCTTGTACTTTTCTTCCCATTCTCTTTCAATGTTGGCTTCCATGTTCTCACCTCCTCTGGCTGTTGCGTTTTGCAACTCAGTGAGCAAAAAAATAAGTACCAAACTCTCCGGCATTTATACCTAAAAGAGCGGAAAACTTTTCAGCTTCGTCTAAATCAAACGGTCTGATATTGTTAATCTTTTGATTTGCGGTTGGTTGAGCAATATTCAGACACTTAGCGACGTCTGCCTGTGTTATTTCAAGCTCACGCATTCTGCCTTTGATCTTGTTTGTATTCACCATCTCATCCCCTCCTTTCACGTTGCGTTTCGCAACCTTGCATAGCCATATATTAACACACATTTTAGCGTTTGTCAATAGCGTTTTGCAACTTTTTTTAACAAAATCAAGAAATGCTATTGCATTATGCAATTTAATGTGTTATAATGCTTATAGTGAAATGAGGTGGACAACATGGCAGACGTAAAAGAGATTGGTAAAAGGATTAAGTTATGCCGTGAAAATAATAAACTGACACAAGGGGAACTTGGAGAACGCTTAGGATTAAACAAATCAACAATTCAAAGATATGAAACAGGACAAGTGGCAAAAATTAAATTGCCGATACTTGAGTCAATAGCGTGCGAACTGAATGTGAGTGCAGCGTATCTTGCGCTTAAAACAGATAATCCCGATACAACATCACAATCCATCGAGTCAAACGCAATGATCCTACCACAAGAAAAAATACGAATGATTCCCGTATATGAGAGCGTATCAGCCGGCTTCGGTGCGTTCCCTGACAATTATATTCTGGATTACATACCGTTGTTTATATCCAATGACGAAGAGGCTCGTAATACACTGTGTATAAAAGTACAAGGTAACAGTATGTATCCTAAAATTGAAGATGGCGATTTTATTCAGGTGCTAAAACAAGATTGGTGCAAGTCAGGACAGGTGGCTGTAGTCCTTATTGATGACGAGGATTCGGTCGTAAAAAAGATAGAGTATGACAAAAACAGCATTACGTTGCTGTCATTCAATCCAGAATACGCACCAAGAGTTTTTAAAGGTGCTGAGCGTGATAGACTTAGAATACTTGGTATTGTTAGAAAAATCATAAAAGACATATAAAAAAACGCTCCCACCGATACTGCGAATATCGGCAGGAGCTAACAGTAAGATTTCTCAAACTGTTTCCAAATAATATAATATCATACTTTCGACATAAAGTAAATACGTTTTATAGATTTTGTCATATAGATTTATATTTTGTCACATTATGTCGAAAAGATTGAGGAGGAATTTTATTATGGATTTCATCGATCAGATTAAGCAATTTGCAAAAAGAGTTGAAACTTTAAAGCCTAACCTTCAAACAGAGGAAGCAACCAAAACAGCTCTGATAATGCCTTTCTTTTCCTTGCTTGGCTATGACGTATTTAACCCTGACGAATTTGTGCCTGAGTACACTGCCGATGTAGGTATTAAAAAAGGCGAAAAAGTTGACTACGCTATAATGAATAACGGCGATCCTGTCATATTGATTGAATGTAAATGGATAGGTGAAAATCTTGAAAAGCATGACAGTCAGTTGTTCAGGTACTTTGGCACTTCTAAAGCAAAATTCGCAATTCTTACCAACGGTCAGTTTTATCGTTTTTATACTGATCTTGATGAAACCAACAAAATGGATGAAACTCCTTTCCTTGAAATCAATATACTTGATATAAAAGAAAATCAGGTTGCGGAATTAAAGAAATTCCACAAATCGCAGTTTGACATTTCAAAGATATTTGATGTTGCTTCGGAGCTTAAATATTCGAATGAATTTAAAACAATACTGGCTAAACAGTTGCAACAGCCGTCGGATGATTTTGTGAAATTGTTCCTTACCGGAATATACGAAGGAAAACTAATGCAATCGGTAATTGAAAAGTTCCGTCCTATACTTAAAAAGGCACTTAACGATTATATCAATGAATTGATGAGCGATAAAATCAAAAGTGCTCTGGATGTAAATATAGCTGATAAACAACCTGAAAATGTACAGGAAGAAACAACCGAAGAACCGAAAGAGAAAATATCGAGAATAGTTACAACTAATGAAGAACTGGAAGCGTATTTTGTTATTAAAAATCTTCTGAAAGAATACTGTGCAATGGAAAACATAGTGTATAAAGATACTGAAAGCTATTTCAGCATACTTTATCAAGGAAAAACCACAAAATGGATCTGTAGATTTATACTTACAGATAACAAGAAAACCATCATTATTCCGGATGAAAACAAAAAGGAAATCAAACACTCATTGCAAAGTGTATACGAAGCAGAAAAATACATAGATGAATTGAAAGCAGCGCTTAACAGATATATCAAATAAACCCTTCCCCGCCGTAACAAGCGGGGAAAAAATTTAGGAGGTGTTTATTATGAGAGCACGCAAAAAGGGCGACGGAAGTTTCAGAAAACTTAAAACAGGCCAAATAGAATTGACCATAAGTGATGGCTATGATATTTTCGGAAAAAGATTACGTTACCGATTCTACGGCTCTACGGAATCAGAATGCCGTAAGAAGTACAAAGAGTTTATCAAGAGCGGCGGAGAATCAAAGCGAGCAACCGACGACTATTCGCTGTCAGAATGGATTCCTGTGTGGCTGGACACATACAAGAAAAACAACATACAGCGAAGCACGTTTGAAGAATATAAGTATCTCTTACAAAAAGTGAGTGATCATAAGATAGGCAAAATGAGTTTGAGTGACATCAAGCCCATCCATATTACCGATTTTTTTGCGAACCTTGATTACAGCCAAAGTATTCGGAAGCGGTTACGCTTTTTGTTAAATGCCTTATTTGAGGACGCAGTAGACAACGATTATTGCACAAAGAATCCCGTTACAAGAGCGCAGATAGCCAAGAAGAAAGCAGGACAGAAGCAAAGTTACACAGAGGAAGATGCAATCGAAATCTTAAATTTTGCCAAAAACGACGATACTTTCGGGCTTCCGATAATCATTCTTTTGTCAACAGGAATACGCTCCGGCGAGCTGAGAGCTCTATCACCGGGAAAGTTTGATTTTAAACGTAGCTGTGTACTTATCGACAGTGCTGTTAAGCGTGATGGAACGATAGGCCCACCAAAGAACGGCAAGGAACGAATAGTACCTATCAATAAGAATGTAATGACTTTTATTGAAGAAAAAATCAACAGAGCTCAGAAATATGTTATTGCTGATTACATTGTCACAGAATCAAGCCTGCGAAGCAGATATATGTGGTTCTTCGATCGTCTTAATAAGCAACTTGCGGCTGACGGAAAGCAGCCTATAGAAGTTTTACCGCCGCATTCAACACGACACACATATAGCACGCTGATGCAGGCACGAGGAATGCCTACTGCCATTGTATCGAAAATTCTCGGTCATCAGTCTTTAGAAGTAACCGGCGGTTACACACACATGGATGATTATAAGATACTTTCTGAAGCAGTTAACAAATACACAATGGCGTAATTGTGGCGTAATCGGCGATTACAACACAAAAATTTCAAAAAAGAAAACCCCCTCAATCGCAGTGACAGAGAGGATTTACGCATGGCTGGGATAGCGGGATTTGAACCCACGAGTGACGGAGTCAAAGTCCGTTGCCTTACCGCTTGGCTATATCCCAGTATAAACGAATGCCGCCGGCACTATAAGCCAGCGCAGGCGGCATTCGTTCTTAATAAATATGGGGTGGGAGATGGGACTCGAACCCACGATCTTCGGGACCACAATCCGACGCGTTAACCAGCTACGCTACACCCACCATAAATGGCACGCCACACAGGATTCGAACCTGTGACCTACCGCTTAGAAGGCGGTTGCTCTATCCAGCTGAGCTAGTGGCGCATGGTCTGCATTTTCATATTTATCAAAATAAATAAGTTTTCACTTTCGTGAAAACTATGGAGCGGGTGATGGGAATCGAACCCACACAACCAGCTTGGAAGGCTGGGATTCTAGCCATTGAACTACACCCGCATATTCATTAACTGCTTTAAAAGCACGCATCTCATTGACGCTTGTATATTATAACACAATAAAAATGAAATGTCAAGACTTTTTTGAAAATTTTTCGATTTTCTTTTACAGCTTAAAATTGTCGCCATTTCGTGACAATAAACGTCCCGTAAAGCAGATACATATTTTATTATTTGCCTCACATCATATCCATCCCTGCCCTTTTAGCAAGGATGAATATGACGTTATCGGCATTTAAATTTCATCGCTTATTAAGCTCTAAAGCCCCTTGGCATCCTTCAGCGTGATACCGTTTTCACCAAGTGCGATCTTATGGTCAAGACCTACGAACTTGCCGTTTTCCTGCCACAGGACCTCCTTTACAAATGCGTACTTTTCTTCGTCCCACGTTGAAAAATCATCAAGCACAAGTCCGCCCGTATCGCCCGAATTGGCATTGTAGCACCAGAATGTGTGGTTAAGATGGTTCTCGCTTATCAGACGGCGCATACAGGTCATCCATTTAAGATTAGGCTCCTTCATAAATCCGCCCCATTCTCCTATAAGAAGCGGTGCGGTATTGTTCTTGTAGATGAAGAACCAGTTGTCCTGCCAGCAGTCACGCATAAGGCTGTCAAAATCATAGTCGCCCTCAAACCACGGCTGCTGATAAACCGTAGGACCGTAGTCGTGCGGAGAATACACCAGCTTGTTCTGATATTTTCCGAGATTGACAGGAAAATCCTTTACGCCCCTGAGGTTACCGCCCCACCAGTTAAAATAGTAATCATCGTCATTTGTCGAGCTGAAATCCTTGTTGCTCTTAATATCTGTCGGATATATCTCAGTACCCTCTACCATTATAAGCACATTCGGATTCTTGGCAAGTATTCTTGATGCGGCAGTTTCGGCAACATATTTCCAGTTGTTAGCCGAATCGGAATCGTTCCATATCGCCGCTTTATCCGCTTCATAGGGCTTGCCGTGCGGCTCATTCTTGAGATCGTACGCTATTATCGTATCATTATCCTTATAACGTTCCGCCATCCACTCAAGCGCATTATAATAATCCTCTGCGCTTACCTTGTCGGTATACCAGAGATTCACCGTATGCCCTGAAGCATTTGTTTCTGCGGAATGGATGTCCGGCATAACCTTAATGCCGTTTGCTTCCGCCAGCTTCAGAAAATAATCGAATATCTGAAGGCTGTTCATACTGTTAAGCTCTGTGTTGTAGGCATTGTTGTAGTTTGCCTTGGGATATTCTCCCGCCGCCCACGAATTTATAAGCTCAGCCGACATCGGCACACGGATAAGGTTGAATCCGTGATCGGCAATAGCCTTTACGGACGACTTAAGCTCACTGTTCCACAAGCCGTCAAATGTATTCGTGCCGGTATTATATCCAAACCAGTTCACACCTGTAAGCCACACCTGCTTACCGTCTTTATCAAGAATTTTGTTTCCGTCCGTATGAAGCCAGTCGTCACCCTGTTCGCCGTCCTTGCTCCTTTCAAGCAGTGCATCAACATCTGCTTCGGAAGTGCCATTACCGTTTGCATTCTGATTATTCTGATTATTCTGATTATTCTGATTATTCTGATTTACATTTCCCGCTTTAACAACGCACTGCGTTTTGTTAAGCTCTGCCCTGTTTATTTTCAGTTCTTTGTCCGTATTCAGATTACAGCCGATAACCACAGTGGAGCCTGGCTGAATATCCCCGTTATATTCGGCATTTGTCACAGTTACCGTATTTCCGTTTTGACTGTATGTGCCGTTCCAGCCCTCACAGCCTTTAAGACCGTCTATTTCAAAGACCAGCTCCCAGCCCGAAATTCCGCTGTTTGTATTGTTGGTGATACCAAACTGAACTCCGTAATTCAGATTTCCGTCGTCGCCCCACGAATTATCTACGGAATATTGCAGGATGATGCCGTCTTCCGCTACAGCACCCTGCGAGCTGTCTGTCGAAGTATCGCTCTGCGTGCTTTGGGATAATGATGAGTTTTCGCTGTTATCTGCGGATGTGCCGCTCTGTGATGATGACGATTCATCGACGGTTTTCCCTCCCGCGAGAATCACAGCGAGCGTTACCGAAAGCCCTATTATCACCGCCGCCATAGCCGCTATAATTATGATAAGCCATTTAGGCACTGCCGTCTTAACGCCGTCTTTTGCCGCTTCGGTCGTGCTTTCATTCTCAGCCGATATTTCAGGGCTGTTCTGCTCCGGATTTTCTTCCGTTTGCGAAACATTTGTGTTCTTTTCTTCCATGATATATTCCCTTTCAGATATTTATTCCGTTACGAAAATCTCGTATTCTCCGCCTTCAATTATATCCGACAATCCGTAAACCACACTGCTCAGCACATATTCCCCGTCATTGATATATATTTCTATCAGATTGCTGTCGATATAGATTTCGAGCCTGTTCCCCTCTTTCACAACAGGTGTTTTTGCAATAAGCCTGTAATTTTTATCATTTATAAAAACCGCTGTACGATCCGTTATAATAATATCATCTTCACGGCGGATGATATAACCGCCGATATTTATGCTCTCCCCGTTGTTTATTGCTGTTTTCAGCATATATCCCGATTTATGCGAAGGCTTGCCGCTCTTTTTTGAAAAGGCTTTTCTTATGTTTGGGTGAGGTGAAAAATATATGTGATTATTTCTTATGTCAACCACACGAGGTATACACATCATACCTATGCGTTTATTCTCATTATCGCCTACCGCTTCGGGCATTCTCGCCCACGCAACAACTACACGTCTGCCGTTTTCATCCGTATTGCTCTGCGGTGCATACAGGTCTATGCCGTAATCAAACATACTGTATTCATCGCTCATAGTCATTTTGCAGCTTTTTTCGTCAAAATCCGCAAAACAGCATATCGCCGCTGAATCATACATCATATTATCATCAAGTATTCCGATGGGTGAAAAGATTACTACGCCTTTACCGTTGACTTCAAAATAATCCGGGCATTCCCAGATACAGCCGAATCCTCTTTTTCGCAATAATTCACATATTCCCAGTTTTCGAGATTTTCGCTTTTGAAAAACAGGAATCTTCCGTTATTGTCAAAGGTGCTTCCTACTATCATATACCACGCATCACTGCCACGCCATACCTTAGGATCTCTGGTGTCGGATTCCGAGCCTGAAGTGCTGTCACGCAAAGGTTGAATTATCGTAGTTTTCGCATTGAAATTATCAAAGGTATATCCGTCTTGCGAAACAATCTTCATCTGTGACGCTATAAAGCCGTAATTCAGTGCGCAGTTGATATTTTCGGGATCTTCCTCACGATAATTTATGCCGGTATAAAAAATGTACATTTTCCCGTCATGCTCGACCGCACTGCCAGAGAAGCATCCGCTCCTGTCATTTTTCTTAGTAGGATAAAGAGCTATCCCCTTATGCTCCCATGTAACAAGATCGTCACTTACAGCGTGTCCCCAGTGCATTCTGCCCCATACCGGCGCATAGGGAAAATGCTGATAGAACAAATGGTACTTACCTTTATAATATATAAATCCGTTGGGATCGTTTATCCAGTTTGAAGGTGATTTCAGATGTATCTTATCCACAAAAAACTCCTTTTCTCATTCGCAAATCAATTTTCCTTACCGTATATCGTCCGATATAACAATTCGCAGAGCCTGCGACAGCTCTGCGAAAGCGTTATTGCCTGCTTTATTTTTTAGCAGCGGCATCCTGATTGTCTTTTTTCAGATGCACATCAAGCTGATTATAGGGTATCTCGATACCGTTCAAGTCAAACTGCTCCTTGACCGCTTCGTTAAGGTCAAAGTATACCGTCCAGTAGTCCTCAGCCTTTACCCACGGATAACAGGTTATTCTTACAGCACTCTCGGCAAGCTCGGTTATCCTTATTTTCGGCTCAGGCTCTTTAAGTATAAGCTCGTGAGCGTCTGTGATGCTTTTGAGAACCTCCATCGCCTTTCTGAAATCGGCATTGTAAGAAATCGTATAGACCATATCCACACGCCTTATTCCAAGCGCCGTATAGTTGGTGACCTTCTTTGATGTTATCTGCCCGTTGGGATAGAAGATGGCTTTATTGTCATATGAATGAAGCTCGGTATACCACATATTGATCGCTTCAACCGTACCCTCGACGTCATCGACCTTGATATAATCTCCTATTTTGAACGGCTTTGTGAGCATTATGCTGAATCCGCCCGCTATATTTGAAAGGCTGTCCTGAAGCGCAAGTCCGATGGCAACGCCTGCCGTTCCTATCACAGCTATTATAGAAGTCATCGGAACGCCGAGAACGGCAAGAACAATAGTAGCGAGCAGCGCATAAAGCAGTATTCTGACCAATGAATAAATAAAGCGTGAAACAGTCTTGTCGATAACATCGTGTTTCATACCCCTGCTCATCATTTTCAGCACGAGCTTGGAAATAACTATTCCTACTATCAGTATTATTGCCGCCGCAATCAGCGTAGGCAGATATCCTACAAAAGCGTTTATCATTTGATTGAAAAACGTTTCAGCTTCTTTTATCTGCTCCTGCGCATTCTCAAGCGGATTGGTAGACGTACCGACCGCCTGTGAAAGCAATGAAATATTCAAGAAAACATCTCCGTTCCGATTTTAATCCGCAGTATCCTCTGCCCTCTCGGTTACCTGTATAGATACCTTGTATTCTCCTGTAACCCAGCTTCTGACCTTGGTTCCACGCAACGTGAATTCTGCAGTCACATCTTTAAGCCCTGCGGTAAGCGTAGTTCCCATAAGATCAACCGTCGCATAAATATCCTTTGACGCAAGCGCCGCTATTTCATCTGCCGGACCCGTAACATTAACGCTGAGTTCGTTTGTAAGAACATCAACATCAAAATTGTCCGGTGCGTTTATAATACGGATATTATCCTTCTGGACAGTATAGCTGAGGAACGTGTAATTCTCCGCATCCTCAAACGAAACCATAGCGGATGTGTTTCCGCTGATATTCTTATATCCTTCGGGTAAAGCTATCGGAAGCGTCAGCTTCTGCAAATACTTGGTCGTAAGCTGACTGAGATCTATCGTTCCTATCTCGAACTTCTCCTGTGAATCAAGTGAATCGTCGGGTGAAGAAACAGTGAGCGATTCCGGATAGATGCTGTACTTAAGACTGCTTAAATCAAAGTTTGACGGAACATTCGTAAACTGTACCGTAAGAGGCAGAGTTTTCTGTTTATACAGCGTTATATTCACGGTGTAGCTCTCGTTGTCATATTTTATATCGGGATTTTCGATTATATCTCCGTTACTGCCAAGCAGAACAATCTGACCTTTTGAAGAAACCGACTCTGAGGTTTCGCCTGCAAATACAGAACGTATCTCGACCGATTTCACTGCGTCTATTGCGGTGCTGTCGCCCGTAAGCGTTATAGTCGAAGGCTCAGCGGTAACGCTGTCTATCTTCATACCCGCCGTAGCGGTAATGCCTTCAGCTACAGCCTTCATACTGCCGTCGGAAATACTGAACGTTTTTGATACCGTCTTTTCGACCTTGAGTTTAACGCTAAGGCCCTCATCGTCAACCGTACAGCTGTTTTCCTTTACCGGTGTTACGTTAACCTTTACCTTATATTCACCCGGCGCCGTGATAGCCGACAGATCCGCACTGGCTGTAAAATCGCTTGCAGTAAGGTTTCCTACCTCATATCTTTTGCCTGTTACCTGTACGGTTATCTTATCAACATAACTGTTCGTTACGGATAGCGCATTTTTCGTCATATATTCCGTAGCCTTGACTTCAACCGGAATATTGCTGACGTGAGTAGTGACATCGGGGAATATCTGCATTGAGATTGCAAACCATACAATGATTGCAATAATCAGCGCAAATATAATATTCTTAAGATTCTTTACAAAATTCTGTAAAAAGCTCTTTATCCATTCATTCATTATTTATCCGCCCCTGTTCTTTTTTTCGCATCGGGTGCGTTTTTCTTATGCTTTTTAAAGCCTTACCCTTCATCTTCTTTGCTTCGGGCTTTTCGGGAATCAGCTTTGCCGTAAGCAGCTTTCGCAGTGTATCCTTATTGTAAAAGCGTGTAAGACTTCCGTTTTCGGCTATAGATATAGTACCGGTTTCTTCCGAAACAACAACTATCACCGCATCCGAAACCTCGCTCATACCGATAGCCGCTCTGTGACGTGAACCGAGAGCCTTTGAAATCAGTTCTTCCTTCTGAGGCTTAGGCAGAAAGCATCCTGCGGCATATACCTTGCTGTCACGGATTATCACCGCACCGTCGTGCAGCGGCGTGTTCGGGAAAAATATATTACCGAAAAGCTCAGGGCTCGGCGTTGCGTTGATTATCGTACCGGTGTCTATCTGCTCACCGAGCTTTGTTTCACGCTCGAATACGATAAGTGCGCCCGTAGCGGTCTGCGAAAGCTGTTCGCAAGCCGTACAGACAGCCTCTATACAGTTATGTATGTCGGCGGTCGCCGCATCCGTCTTACTTTCAAAATTAAGAGCCAGCTTTTTCACCTTTGTGGTTCGTCCCATTTTTTCAAGCACACGGCGAAGCTCAGGCTGGAATACAATAAGTATAGCGATAATTCCGACATTGAGGAAGGTTTCTATTATAACCTTCATCGCCTTCAGCTGAAACTGGTTTACGACAAAGAAAAGTATAGCAAGCAGAATTATACCTTTGATAAGCTGCTCCGCCCGTGTTTCCTTGATGATTTTAATGCCTTTATATATGAGATAGGCAAGAAGGAGAATATCAAGATAATCAACAAGTCCCATTGTTGCAAAAACACTCTGTATATTCTCCCAGATATCCTTTAAATACTGGATCAATTTTTCTGCTCCGTTCCTATAACTGCTGTTGCAGCGAATTTCATAGTAAGTTTATATATAATATTGTATCATTAAACGGCGATTATTTCAAGGAGGAGCGGGAAATTTTTTCTTACTTTTCACAAAGATTATCGAAACAGCAGATATCCGCTCACAGCGGCACAGCCGCCTTCTCCGCACAGATAGCGGAAATACGCCTGCCACATCTTATACATAGCATATTTTTCGTTGCCGGCGGAAAACATTTTTCAAAGGCAGTTATATCGGGTTAGCTTAAGCTGACTCAAAAAATTGTACAGGAAACTAAAAAATTCTGAAAATTTTCACTTTTAGAGGTTTACATTCCGGAACGATTATGATATAATACTAAGTTGAAAGCATACGTCTTGGTATGACCGTATGCAAAAACAAAGGAGGACGATTCCCATGGGAAGACAAAAACTTACTATGGACGGTAACAACGCCGCAGGTCACGTGTCTTATGCGTTTACTGACGTTGCAGCGATTTACCCCATTACACCATCTTCAGTAATGGCTGAAGTAACAGATTCCTGGTCAACAGCCGGAAGAAAGAACATTTTCGGACAGGAAGTAAAGGTAGTAGAAATGCAGTCAGAAGCCGGCGCAGCAGGCGCAGTTCACGGCTCTCTCGCAGCAGGTGCATGTACTACAACTTACACAGCATCACAGGGCTTACTGCTCATGATCCCCAATATGTATAAAATTGCAGGTGAATTACTGCCCAGCGTTATTCATGTATCCGCTCGTGCTCTCACAGCCACGCACTTTCTATTTTTGGTGACCACTCAGATATCTACGCTTGCCGTCAGACAGGCTATGCTATGCTTTGTTCAAACAATCCTCAGGAATGTATGGACCTTGCCGCTGTTGCTCACCTTGCAGCTATTGAAGGCAGAGTTCCTTTCCTTCATTTCTTTGACGGTTTCAGAACTTCTCACGAAATCCAGAAGATTGAAGTATGGGACTATGAAACGCTCGACAAGATGCTCGACCACGAAGCTGTAGACGCTTTCAGAAACGAGCTCTCAATCCTGAGAAGCCCGTTCTGCACGGCACAGCTCAGAACCCCGATATCTTCTTCCAGGCAAGAGAAGCATGTAACAAGTATTATGACGCAGTTCCAGAAGTTGTTGTTAAGTACATGGACAAGGTTAATGCTAAAATCGGCACTGACTACAAGCCGTTCAACTACTACGGTGCAGAGGATGCAGAGCATGTTATCGTTGCTATGGGTTCTGTTTGTGACTGTACGGAAGAAGTTGTTGATTACCTCAATGCCGCAGGCGAAAAGGTCGGTCTTCTTAAAGTTCACCTTTACAGACCTTTCGTTGCCGACTATATGCTCAGAGAGCTTCCTAAGACTGTTAAGACAATCTCTGTTCTTGACAGAACAAAGGAACCCGGCGCACTCGGCGAACCCTTATACCTCGACGTTGTTGCAGCTCTCAAGCAGGCAGGCAAGTTCCAGGATGTGCCCGTTTACACAGGCAGATACGGTCTTGGTTCTAAGGATACAACACCCGGCGACATCATCGCTGTTTACAGAAACGCTGAAAGCGAAACACCTAAGAGAAGATTTACAATCGGCATTGTTGATGATGTTACAAACCTCTCACTTCCGATTGTTGAAAATCCCGATACAACTCCCGAAGGCACAACCTGCTGTAAGTTCTGGGGTCTTGGTTCAGACGGTACTGTCGGTGCTAACAAGAACTCTATCAAGATCATCGGTGACCACACAGATATGTATGCTCAGGCTACTTCGCATACGACTCAAAGAAGTCAGGCGGTGTTACGATTTCTCACCTTCGTTTCGGTAAGTCGCCTATCAAGTCAACTTACTTTGTAAACAAGGCTAACTTCGTAGCTTGCCACAACCCCTCATACATCGACAAGTACGATATGGTTGAGGACGTTGTACCCGGCGGTTCATTCCTGCTCAACTGCCAGTGGACAGTTGACGAGCTTGACGAGAAGCTCCCCGCTCCCGTTAAGGCATACATCGCTAAGAACAACATCAACTTCTACATCATCAACGCTATCAAGGTAGCTAAGGATATCGGTCTTGGCAACAAGACAAATACTGTATTACAGTCTGCATTCTTCTCAATCGCTAACATCATCCCTGCTGAAGATGCTATCGAATATATGAAGAAGGCTGCTTACAAGTCATTCGCTAAGAAGGGTGACGACATTGTTAAAATGAACTACGCCGCAATCGAAAAGGGTGCAGGCGAGGTTATCAAGGTTGACGTTCCTGCATCTTGGGCTGACGCTGAGGGTACACTTCCCGTTCACACAGCTACAGGTGACAGAAAGGATCTCGTTGATTTCGTTAACAATATCCTTATCCCCGTTAACGCTCAGAGAGGCGACAAGCTCCCCGTATCTACATTCGTAGGCATGGCTGACGGTACATTCCCCCAGGGCTCTGCAGCTTATGAGAAGCGTGGTATCGCAGTAGACGTTCCCGAGTGGATTCCCGAGAACTGTATCGAATGTAACCAGTGTTCATTCGTTTGTCCTCACGCAGTTATCCGTCCCGTAATTCTTTCCGAAGAAGAAGCTGCGAAGGCTCCTGCAGGTGCAAAGATGAAGGACGCTATGGGTCTTCCCGGCATGAAGTTCGCTATGGTAACTTCTGTTCTCGACTGCACAGGCTGCGGCGTTTGCGCACAGGTTTGCCCCTCTAAGAACAAGGCACTCGTTATGAAGTCACTTGATTCTCAGATGAACGAACAGCCCATGTTCGACTACGCTGTTAAGGAAGTAGCCGACAAGCCCGAAGTTCACGAGAAGTTCAAGTTCACTACAGTTAAGGGTTCACAGTTCAAGCAGCCTCTGCTCGAATTCTCAGGCGCTTGCGCAGGCTGTGGTGAAACACCGTATGCAAAGCTTGTTACACAGCTTTTCGGTGACAGAATGTTTATCGCTAACGCAACAGGTTGTTCATCAATTTGGGGTGCATCTGCTCCTGCAACACCTTATACAAAGAATAAGAAGGGTTACGGTCCTGCTTGGCAGAACTCACTCTTTGAAGATAACGCAGAGTTTGGTCTTGGTATGGCTCTCGGTCAGAAGGCTATCCGCAACAGACTTATCGAGTATGTTGAGGGTATTCAGAAGGATACAGACAGCGCTGACCTTAAGACAGCTTGTCAGAACTATCTCGACACAGTAACAGATTCAACTTCAAGCCGTCCTGCAACAGACGCTCTTATCGCTGAACTCGAAAAGAACACAGAGGATGCAAAGGTTGGCGAACTTGTTAAGAAAACACTCGTTGACAAGGACGAACTTGCTAAGAAGTCAATGTGGATCTTCGGCGGTGACGGTTGGGCTTACGATATCGGTTTCGGCGGTCTTGACCATGTAATCGCATCAGGTGAAAATGTTAATATCCTCGTATTCGATACTGAGGTTTATTCTAACACAGGCGGTCAGGCTTCAAAGGCTACTCCTGTAGGTTCGGTTGCACAGTTTGCCGCCGCAGGTAAGACTGTTAAGAAGAAAGACCTTGCCGCTATTGCAATGAGCTACGGCTATGTTTATGTTGCACAGTGCGCTATGGGTGCTGACAACAATCAGGTTCTCAAGGCTATGGTTGAGGCTGAAAGCTACAACGGTCCGTCACTCGTAATCTGCTACGCTCCGTGTATCAACCACGGTATCAAGGGCGGTATGGGCATCGCTCAGCTTGAGGAGAAAAAGGCTGTTGAGGCAGGATACTGGAACATCTTCCGTTACGATCCTCGTCTTGCAGACGAAGGAAAGAATCCGTTCATGCTTGACGGTAAAGCTCCTTCTGCATCATATCGTGACTTCATCATGGGCGAAGTTCGTTATAACTCACTCACTCGTTCATTCCCCGAAAGAGCAGAAAAACTCTTTGAAAAGGCTGAAAAGGTTGCTGCTGATAAGTATGCTCACCTTGAAAAGCTTGCAAGCCTTCCCGATGCCGAATAATTTTGGCTAAAGCTTGTAAAAAGTGAATATGTGAATAAATAAAAAATTCTCCCGAATATGGCATTTGCCGTGTTCGGGAGATTCTTTTTAAATTGAAAATGTAAAATGGAAAATTGAAAATTATGGTCAGCGGTGTGTCACCGCAGTCCTTTCGGGAAGACAGTCTTGTTAATGAGAGAGTGAATATGCCCGAGTGTAGGTATGCAATGTTTGTACAAATCTGTATGAGCGAACACGGTTCGCTCATACATTATTACAGTTGCTTTGCAGCATGTATAAAATTTGTATTAATATATAGTCTGTACCGTTGCTTACGGGCGAATGATATCCGCCCCAACAGATAAACAACAACTTTCATATATAAAAAACAGTCGGGAAGACGATGTTTTGCATTTTGCAAACCGTCTTCCCGACATTCATTTTACATTTTCAATTTTCCATTTTCAATTTAAAATCTCCGTTCGGGCATCTTTATTTTCGCTTTTGCGGAACTATCTTCTTAAATTGACTGCGGCGGTTTATTGCACCGTTACCGTAATCGTTACGCTTGATGTTCTTTTAAGCACATCGGTGACTGAATATGTTACCTTGTACTTGCCTTTTCGGGTGGTTACTACATTGCCGAAAACTTCGATATTTGATGTTATGTCGTTGCCGCAGGTGTCAACGGCTGTTACTCCTGCAAGGGCATAAAATTCGCCGCCGCTTTTGATTGTGTAATCGTTTGCACCGCTGATTATTGGTGTTGCTTTGGCATACGGGCATTTTTTATTGCTGTCTGTCGGATCCCATTTGTTGGTGAAATCGGTGATTTTGATTGCATCCGGTTTTCCGAGAGGGCCTGCATTTTCTGCGTCGTCATATATGCTTACATTCGTGCCTGTGGGGCAGTTGTCATAAACCCACTTTGCATCCGAAACCGCAAGCCTTACGCATCCTTGTGATGCCTGTTCGCCAAGCTTGTTGAACTCCTCAAGCTCCAAATCTTCTTCGCTTATTGAGTAGTAGGGAACGGAGTGGAAAAGATAATCGCCCGAAATTCCGCTGATGTATCTTCCGAAAACATCGCCCACAAGGGAAAGCCATTCGGACTTGATTCCGATTGTGTAGTCACCCGTGATTGTCGAATTGTCAAGACCTGTGGAGCAAATCATCGCCCTTACGGGGATTGTGTACTTGCCCTTTTCGTCATATGTGTAAACCGTCACGCAGTTTGCCGTGCGGTTGACCTTGATTGCGTACAGGTTTTTTGCCGTGTTACGCTTATTGCTTTCAAGCTTGTCAAGATTTGCCGTTATACAGGTTGAGTAGCTTTGCTGTTTTTTCGTGGTTGATTTTGCCACCGTAACCTGAAATTCCGACTTTGATTTGTCTTTTGAAATGGCAGAAATCAGAGCCGTACCCTCTTTGAGAGCGTCAACCCTTCCGCCGTCATCAACGGTAACAATTTTACTGTCCGAGCTTGTCCATTTGGTAACGGATTTTGCTTTTTCGGATGACAGTTCAATAAGCTTTGATTCGCCGACTTTTAATGTGAGCGAATCGACCTTGCTCGGAAATGTCACATTTTCGGTTACTGCCGTATCGGGCGTCTGCGGTTTTGGAGAATTTTGAGAATCATTTCCAAAAATTCCCGTCACACCGCATAATATGCAGGTTGCAATGAGGACAACACAAAGTAAAAGAATGAAAATTTTCTTTTTCATAGATTACCTATCCTTATAGAATTTAACATTAAATGGTTACAAAATTTTAACCTTTGTATATTATAACTTTTTTTCGACAATCTTGCAAGTGCTATTTTAAATCGGCAAGAAATGTGGTAAAATGTCAGTCGGAGAATGTTTTGTATTTTCCAAACTAACAATTTATGGTGATAATTATGGCACATCCGATTAAACATTTCAGAACAATAACCCGTCACAGGCACAAGGTAATTGCCAACTGTGCAAGGGCAGGAATTCTCAGACAGGGATTAATACACGATTTGTCAAAGTATTCGCCTACAGAATTTATTCCGGGTGCAAAGTATTTTCAGGGCACGAGAAGTCCCAATGAAAAGGAAAGAGAGCTGTACGGCTATTCACAGGCGTGGCTGCATCACAAGGGCAGAAACCGTCACCATTACGAATACTGGAACGATTACAACCCAAAGACAAAGCAGATTGAAAATGTTGAAATGCCTGTAAAATATGTTATCGAAATGTTCTGCGACCGAGTTGCCGCAAGCAAAATCTACAACGGCAAAAATTACACGGACGGCGCTCCGTTTACATATTTTTGCAGAATCAGAGGCAAACACCGTATGCACCCCAACACAGAGGCTTTGCTTGAAAAATTATTGGTTATGCTGAGAGATGAGGGTGAAGAAAAGACCTTTGCATATATAAGAAGTATGAAAAAGTGATTGTTTGTGCGAATCCTCCCGTCTGAAATATAGTCGCAATGCTACCCCTACAGAATTGCACAAACAAAAAAACTGTCTACACGAATAGGGTACGGCGGCTCGCCGTAAGGAGTGATAATATGAAAACCGACAGGGTTATAACTGCTATGATTGAATATTTTGGAAGTGACAAGAAAAGAATTCACCATTTTCTCAAGGTTTATTCATTCGCAAAGACAATCGGTGAAAGTGAAAATCTTTTGCCCGACGATCAGGAGCTTCTTGAAATCTCCGCAATCGTTCACGACATCGGCATAAAAGTGAGCGAAGAAAAGTACAATTCGTCTGCAGGAAAGTATCAGGAACTTGAAGGTCCTCACGAGGCTGAAAAGCTGCTTGCTGCTCTCGGCTACGAAAAAACATTTATTGACAAAGTTTGTTACCTTGTGGGACACCATCACACCTATGGAAATATTGATACTTTGCCGTACCGAATTTTGGTAGAGGCAGACTTCCTTGTGAACCTTTATGAGGACGATTCAAGCCGCAGTGCAGCAGAGCAGGCATATGACAAAATATTCCGCACGGCTGAGCAGTCATGCCAGATGTATCACTCCAAGCCCTAAACTCCACGAAATCTTTACAAAATATCACAAGACTCACAACCAGGGTGTATTCGATATCTACACTCCCGAGATGAAGCTTGCCCGTCACAACAAGATTCTTACAGGTCTTCCCGACACATACGGCAGAGGCAGAATCGTCGGTGACTACAGAAGAGTTGCTCTTTACGGTATTGACTTCCTTATGGAAGAAAAAGAAGCATGACTTTGCTAACTGCGGCGACGGTACAATGACAGACGACGTTATTCGTCTCAGAGAAGAAATCACAATGCAGTACAAAGCACTCGGTCAGATGAAGAAAATGGCTGAAAGCTACGGCTATGATATTTCTAAGCCTGCTAAAGATGCTAAAGAAGCTGTTCAGTGGCTCTACTTCGGCTATCTTGCTGCTATCAAGACTCAGAACGGCGCTGCAATGAGTGTCGGCAGAATTTCAACATTCCTTGACATTTATATTGAAAGAGACCTCAAGGCAGGCAAACTTACCGAATCAGAGGCTCAGGAACTTATTGACCATCTTGTAATGAAGTTCAGAATGGTTAAGTTCGCAAGAATCCCATCATACAATCAACTTTTCTCAGGCGACCCTGTTTGGGCTACACTTGAGGTTGCAGGTATCGGCGTTGACGGCCGTTCAATGGTTACAAAGAATGACTTCCGTTTTCTCCATACGCTTGAAAATATGGGACCTTCACCTGAACCAAACCTTACAGTTCTTTATTCATCAGCACTTCCTGACACATTTAAGAAGTATGCTGCTGATATTTCTATCAGAACAAGTTCAATTCAGTATGAAAACGATGAAGTTATGAAGCCGGTATGGGGCGATGATTACTCAATCTGCTGCTGCGTATCCGCAACACAGACAG
>VOFB01000553.1_pt1 | contig 62000 bp, 66 predicted proteins | sample 5384141 | NCBI WGS metagenome assembly VOFB01 (sample SAMN12384721, study PRJNA508395) | human gut metagenome | isolation source: healthy gut A | host: Homo sapiens
ACATCTACGGCCTGAGCGGATGACCGCTACCCATCACGACGGCCTCTGCCCTCAGCGACATCGGCAAAGTTGCTATCGACGACCGCATCCTCAACGCCCATTAATGACCTGACGCCGGAACAAACCGCCATCCTCCACACCCACCCATTCTGGGTGCGCAGATGCTGGAAAATCTGTCCCAGTATCAGGACGAGCCGCTGGTGAAATTTGTGGTCCAAATCTGCCGCTGGCACCATGAGCGCTGGGACGGCAGTGGCTATCCCGATGGCCCGAAGGGCGATGACATCCCCATCGCAGCACAGGTGGTAGCGCTGGCGGATGCCTATGACGGTCTGGTCGGCAAGCGGGACAAACACGCGAGGCCCTCTCGCAGGAGGAAGCGGTCGCTGAGCTGACCGCAGGAAAGCGCGGTGCTTTCAATCCGCTGCTGCTGGAATGCCTGCGCGACGTAGAAAGCCGGCTCGCGGAGGAGACTGAGACCGATGCCCCTCTCCCCGAAAAAAAGGGCAGCCATTGGCGGCGATTATAAGGGCGTGATGGAGCGTCTGCCCAGCGCGGACTTCGTCCGCCGCTTCGCGCTGAAATTTCTACAGGACGACAGCTTCCCGAACCTGAAAAAAGGCGCTGGAAGAGAAGGATGCCCCGACAGCATTCCGTGCCGCTCACACCCTGAAGGGCGTCTGCCAGAACCTTGGCTTCGATGCACTGTACGTCCCGTCCAGTGCTCTGACGGAAGTCTCCGCGGCGGCAACCTTGACGGTGCCGACGAGCTGTTCCCTCCGGTAGAGAAGGAATATCAGCGTGTGGTCGAGGCGCTGAAAACATTAGAATAAACCTCTCAGTCTGCTCCGCAGACGCTCCCCGAGGGGGCCTCTGGCGAGAACAGATGAAATGCCAAGGCCTCTCCTATCGAGGGAGAGGTTGCCAGCAGGCGTGACGAAGATGGGTCGATGATGCTGGACGGACATATCGTGGTTCAGAGCCACAATGAAGTATGCCGCGTACTTGGAAACATCGACATCGACGTACCAGTCACGGTTCAGCAGCTCCGGCTTGCGGTAGGTCAGGTTGGTACCGACGACATAGTCCAGGGTGCCCTCTTCCACAGCCTTGTCGAACTTATCCAGGCCGCTGGTGAAGAGCGGGAACGTTGCATCCGCGATGATCCGCTTTGCGCCGCGGGCCTTCAGGTTGCTGGCAACCTCCAGCATGCTCTCGCCGGAAGCAATGATATCATCGGCGATGAAGACGGTCTTGCCCTCCACGGAATCGCCCAGATACTCATGGGCCACGATGGGGTTGCGGCCGTTGACGACGCGGGTATAATCACGGCGCTTATAGAACATGCCCAGGTTGCAGCCCAGCACGCTGGAGAAGTACATATTGCGGTTCATAGCGCCCTCGTCCGGACTGACCACGATGAACTTTTCCTTATCAAAGGAGATATCGGGGTTCTTCTTGAGCAGGTTCTTCAGTACCTGATAGGTGGGCATGGCGTTGTCGAAGCTCATCAGAGGCACGGCGTTCATCAGGCGGGGGTCGTGCATCAAAGGTGATGATGTTCTTCACGCCCATGGCCTGCAGCTCCTGCAGGGCCACGGCGCAGTCCAGGCTCGCGGACCACACGGCGGTGCTGACGGCCGCCGTACAGGCTGGGCATGATGACGGACACGCGGTGTGCCTTGCCTGCCACAGCCTGGATGAGACGCTTGAGGTTTGCAAAATGGTCATCCGGGGAGAGATGGTTCTCATAGCCGAACAGATTATAGGTGACGCTGTAGTTGCCCGGGTCCACGACAATGTAGATATCATCGCCGCGCACAGACTCCTTGACGAGGCCCTTGGCGTCGTGGCGTAAGCCACCTGCACCTCGCACTGCTTGGCCAGACCAGCGGCCACGATGTTCTTAGCCACCCAGCGGGTCGCATAAGCGGCGCTGCGGTCCACCTTGCTGGGGTCCTTGCCGGAGAAAGCACCGCCGCCGTGGCGTGCGTAGCCGCCGTAGGTATCGACGATGATCTTACGGCCGGTCAGGCCGGTATCGCCCTGAGGGCCGCCCACGACGAAGCGGCCGGTGGGGTTGATATAATACTTGGTGTTCTCGTCCAGCAGCTCGGCGGGGATGGTGGCCTTGATGACCTTCTCCATCACGTCGGCGCGCAGCTGCTCCATGCTGACGGCATCGCTGTGCTGGCTGGAAATGACCACAGCGTCCACGCGGACGGGCTTGCCGTCCACATATTCGACAGTGACCTGGCTCTTGCCGTCCGGACGCAGATAGTCCAGCTCGCCGCTCTTGCGGACTTCAGTCAGCTTCTTGGCCAGCTTGTGGGCCAGACTGATGGGCATGGGCATCAGCTCGGGGGTCTCGTCGCAGGCATAACCGAACATCATGCCCTGGTCACCGGCGCCGCCGACCTCATCGTTGGTGCCGAGGGCGATGTCGGGGCTCTGGCCGTCGATGTTGGAGATGACGGCGCAGGTGTCGGCGTCGAATCCGAACTTTGCGCGGGTGTAGCCGATGTCAGCCACGACCTCGCGGACGATCTTCTGGAAATCGACGTAGCAGTTGGTGGTGATCTCGCCCATGATGTGGACGAGGCCGGTGGATGCGCAGGTCTCGCAGGCCACGCGGGCATCGGGGTCGTGGGTCAGGATCTCGTCGAGGATGGCGTCAGAGATCTGGTCGCAGATCTTATCGGGATGGCCCTCGGTGACGGACTCAGAAGTAAACAGACGGTGCTTTGCCATTTTGTACCTCCTTGGCGTTGGGGTGTGTGTATCAATATTGACAGCTTCCTACTCGTTCATCAAGTTTATGCAATGAAAAACGCTCAGAACCGAAGCTCTGAGCGTTGCACTCTTATCTTTCGGTTTCCCGCAGGATTTGGCACCTTATGCTCACACACAGGTTGTCGGGCTTCACAGGGCCTGTCCCCTCAGCCGCTCTTGATAAGTCGGTATTCAGTTTGTCCGGGTAATATCTTATCATTGCTTCGTCGAAATGTCAAGAAGAGTCGCACTCTTTTTTGACATTTCGCGCAGATCGATAAGAATCAATAACCCTTTGCCTGCTCGCCGTTCAGAATCTTGACGGCGCGGGAGGTGCCCAGACGGTCTGCACCGAGGGCGAGGAACTTCTCCATATCCTCCACGGTGGAGATGCCGCCGGCGGCCTTGACCTTGCAGCGGCCAGCCACGCCCTTGACCATCAGTTCCACGTCGTGGAAGTTTGCGCCGGCGGTGGAGAAGCCGGTGCTGGTCTTGATGTAGTCAGCGCCTGCCTCGCAGACGATGTCGCACATCTTGCGCTTCTCGTCGTCGGTCAGCAGGCAGGTCTCGATGATGACCTTCAGGATCTTATCGCCCACAGCCTGCTTGACGGCGCGGATGTCCTCGCGGACGTCGTCGTACTCGCCGTTCTTCAGGCGGCCGATGTTGATGACCATATCCACCTCGGCAGCGCCGTTCTCGATGGCAGTCTTGGCCTCGAAGGCCTTGGAAGCGGTGTCCATTGCGCCCAGAGGGAAACCGACCACACAGCAGACCGGGATGCGGCCCGCCATGTACTCGACGGCCTGCTTCACATAGCAGGTATTGATGCAGACGGAAGCCGTGTGGTTGGCGATGGCCTCGTCGCACAGGGTCTGGATCTGGGGCCAGGTAGCCTCAGGCTTGAGCAGGGTGTGATCGACGTGGGACAGGATCTCTTCACGATTCATGCTTTTTTCCTCCTGAATCGAAGTTGTTTTGAAAAACAGCTCCTTAGTTCTTGGTGGCACGGCGTACCTTCGCCATGCCGACAGCGCTCAGGGCAATGGCCGTTGCAGACACCGTTGCGCCGATGATGCCCAGCACAAGGCCGGAGACCAGAAATGCAAAACCTTTCAGACCACGTTTCATAATACCGTACCTCCTGAAATTGTTATAATAGCATCTCCGTCACGCCTGCTCCCCTAACGAGGGGAGGCCGGCAGTAAAAAATAGCTGTCGAGCGTCGAGACTGAGAGGTTATTTCTTCTTAAAAACGATGAGCTTACTGAACACATAATTCAGCACGACCACCACCACGTTGGAGAAGACCTTGACGGCGAGACCCCAAAGCGCCTGCGCGTCGTAGAAGCTAGTGACAAAGATGGCCGTCGGGCCGTCGGCACCGCCGATGATAGCGATGGCGGCAGAGCCGTCGGAGACGGAGGGAGCGGGCGCTGCGCCGCCGGTGGCCATGTGCAGCACCGTATCCGGGCCAAACCAGCCAGCCAACAGGCTCAGCGCACCGTTCATAAAGCTCTCCACCAGAGCCGCCCCCTGAGCGGCCAGCAGGTTGCCGAAGATCATCATGATGGCGGCATCCAATACCAGTGTACCCAGACGGCAGGTGACGAATGCACCAAACTCCTTCAGCGCCTCTCTGCCCTGCGTCCGGCTGGCGAAGACGAAGGCCCGGTTGGTGACGTAGGCGAACAAAATGCAGATGACATTGTCCAGCACATTGCCCCAGCTGTTGGCGGCTTCGTAACCGAACAGGCGGCTGAACAGCGCATACAGTACGATGTTCAGCAATGTGGTCAGCACACCGAAAACGAGATAAGCCAGCACCTCGCGGTGCTTGATAAACCAGTTTTTCATAATTGTACCAAAACAGCCCCGCCGCCGTTTTCCCGGCAACGGGGCTGTAGTTCGCATTGTGTCTGATGAGGCTATGCTGCAGGCTGATTACTCAGCGTCGTCGTTCAGCAGAGCCTTCATGGACAGGCTGATGCGCTTCTTGTCGAAGTCGACATCCAGCAGCTTCACGTCGACCATATCGCCGACCTTCAGTGCGTCGGAGACCTTCTCAACGCGGTCATTGCTGATCTCGCTGATGTGGACCAGACCGTCAACACCCGGCAGGATGCGGACGAATGCACCGAACTTGGTCAGGGACACGACCGGAGCATGGAAGGTGCTGCCGATGGGGTAGTTGTTCTTCAGCTGCTCCCAGGGGTTGTCCTCAGCCTTCTTGTAGCCCAGAGAGACCTTGTGGTTCTCGGTGTCGATGTCCTTCACATACACCTCGATGGTGTCGCCAACGGAGACGACCTCAGAGGGATGCTTGATGCGGTTCCAGCTCAGCTCGCTGATGTGGCACAGGCCGTCCACACCGCCGATGTCAACGAATGCACCGTAAGAGGTCAGGCTCTTGACGACGCCGGTGTAGGTCTTGCCGACCTCGACGTTTGCCCAGAACTCCTCACGCTTAGCCTTGTTCTGCTCAGCGGTGACCTTGTTGATGCTGCCGACGATCTTGCGGCCGGAGCACTCGGTGACGACCAGCTGAACGTGCTGGCCGACCAGAGCAGTGTAGTCCTCGTCGCGGCGCATAGTGGCCTGAGAACGGGGGACGAACACCTTGACGCCCTTGACGTTGACGACAACGCCGCCCTTGTTGAACTCGGTGACGTCGCCCTCGACGACCTCGCCGGACTCAGCTGCCTTGGCGATCTCTTCCATGCCCTTGCGAGATGCGAGCTTCTTGCGGGAGAGCTGGATGACGCCATCCTGATCCATAACCTTCTCGACGATGAGGTCCAGCTCATCGCCAACTTTCACCAGGTCCTCGACCTTGGCGGAGGAATCATCGGTCAGCTCGCTCAGCTTGACAAAGCCGGTCTGCTTAGCTCCGATATCCACCTGGATCTCGTTGGCAGAGATGCTGGTCACGATTCCTTTCACAATACTGCCTGCATGAACACGCTTTTCCTCGGATGCGTTCAGCATCTCCTCAAAGCTCATGCTGTCATTGATTTCTGCGCTCATACTGTTAAGTACCTCCTCAATAATAGACGATGGCGTTGAAGCCCCGGCTGTGACGCCCGCCGTCTTTACATCTGCAAACCATTCCGGCCGAAGTTCGCTCGCTGTCTCGACCGTTACGGCTCGCGTATGCTTTGCGGCGACCTGTACCAGCTTTTGGGTATTGGAAGAATGATGACCGCCAATGACAACAATGATGTCGCATTGTTGGCTGAGGTCTTCCGCTTCCTGTTGCCTCGCCCACGTCGCATTACATATTGTATCAAAAATTCGGGCGTTTGTATAGGCTTTTTTGAGAAACTCCGAACTTTCTTGCCATTTTGTTACCTGAAATGTGGTCTGTGCAACTGCAAAAATGGGCTTTTGGGGGTCAGAAGGCCCTTTCCACGCCTTCAACTGGGCCAGATCGCTGAAAATGAATACCTCTCCCCGGGTATGTCCGACGATGCCCTGCACCTCCGGATGGGACACGTCACCGGCCACCACGAGTGTCGCACCGGCGGCTTCGGCCTCGGAAGCAACTTTCTGTATCTTCTTCACGAAGGGGCAGGTGGCGTCGTGATAGGTACAGCCCCGGGCGTCCAGCTCGTCGTAAATGCTGCGTGGGACGCCGTGGCTGCGGATGACCACCTCGTAGCCCGCAGGGACATCAGCGGGGGTGTCTGCTACCAGTGCGCCCCGGCGCTCGAGGTCTTCCACGGTCTGGGGGTTGTGGATGAGGGGGCCGAGGGTGGCCACCTTGCGGCCCTCATCCAGCAGACCGTAGGTCAGCTTGACCGCGCGGTCCACACCGAAGCAGAAACCCGCAGTCTTTGCAAGTCTGATTTCCATTGCTCTTTCTCCCTATTTTAGCGTCCTTGCCCTCTCAGTCTCGCTTTGCTCGACAGCTCTCCCAAAGGGAGAGCCTTAAAGCGCAGCGGGAAAGTGAAGCCTCTCCCTCTGGGAGAGGTGGCATCGCTCGCGATGACGGAGAGGGCAAGCCGCCTTACAATTTACTCCACGCATCCAGAACGGCCTGTTTATTCTCCCGCAGCTTCTTTATGTCGCGGCGGCCTTCCATTGCAAACTGTGCAGCGGGCATGGGCTCGCCGAAGATGACACGCACCTTGCAGAACAGCTTCATCTTCCCATCGGGGGTGTCGTAGTAGATGCGGCAAGGCACGACGTCCACATTTGCTGCCGCCGCGATGACGAAGAGTCCGCTCTTGAGGGGAAGGAACTTATTCTCCTGCTCCCGCGTACCCTCCGGGAAGAGCAGCAGCGTACCGCCCTCCTGACACTTTTTCACGGTGTCGTCGATGACACCGACCTCTTCTTTCGTGCCGCGGACACAGACTGCACCGGCGCACCGGAAGAACCACGACAGGAATGGGTTTATCTCGAACAGCTCTTTCTTGGCAAACACTGTCATCCGCTGACCCCAGAACCGGGTGATGACGACGAACACCGGATCGATGGCGGAGATGTGGTTGGGAGCAATGATGCAGCCCTTCGTGCCGATTTTTTCAGGTTCTCTCTGCCCTCACACCGGACGCGGAAACCGATGTGGAACACCAGCCATGCCAGCGGGACCAGAATATAATATAGTATCATCCGACCTTCTCCGTGATCATTTTCTTCATGGCCTCAAAGCTCTGCTCGAAGTTCAGCTCCGAAGTGTCCAGCAGCACGGCGTCGTCTGCCTGCTTGAGGAGGAGCTGCGGCGCGGTGGGTGTCCTGATAGTCGCGCTGCTTGACGTCGGCCAGCACATCTTCGTAGGGGGTATCGATGCCCTTCTGCTGGTACTCCTTCCAGCGGCGGGTGGCGCGGGCCTCCGGGCTGGCGGTGAGGAAGATCTTCACAGTCGCATTGGGCAGCACCACGGTGCCGATGTCGCGGCCATCCATCAGGATGTTCTGCGTCCTGGCCATGTCCCGCTGCATCTCCAGCAGGAAGGCGCGCACCGCCGGATTTGCACCCACGGCAGAAGCCGCCATTCCCACCTCTTCGGTGCGGATGGCCGTGCTGACGTCCTCGCCATTCAGATAGATATGCTGTTCGCCCTCGATAAAAGCAAATTCGAGGGTGATATTGGGCAGCAGGGCATTGACCGCCTCGTTGTCCTTCGGGTCCTTGCCTGCGCGGAGGGCATAAAGGCCGATGGTGCGGAACATCGCACCGGTGTCCACATAAATGTAGCCGAAGTCCGCAGCCAGACGCCGCGCCAGCGTAGATTTGCCTGCGCCCGCAGGCCCGTCGATCGCAACAGATACCATTATAAAAGTTCCTTCTTTCATTTTATCTTAGCATAGCCCAGCGGGCTGGGAGTTTCTCTGAGGACCGTCCGCTGGGGTGGGACCCTGTTGCCGAAGGCAATAGGGCGGGCGATGGAATGGCCTGCAACGGCGACGACCGCCGCCAGTGGCGGAAACAGGGAGTCGTTGTTGGGGCAGCGGCCAGCAAGACGCAAGCGAAGCGCTGCGGATGCTGGGAGCCGCAACCCGGTCACCGTGTCCGAAGAGAAAGCTCCCGGCCCACCAGCGTTCAGATATTACAGGTTATTCGCAAAACTCTGTGCTGTGCAGAATGCGATCTGCAAGTTATAGCCGCCGGTATAGGCGTCCACATCCAGCACCTCGCCTGCAAAGTAGAGGCCGAGGGCCTTTTTGCTCTGCATGGTCTTGGGGTCCACCTCCCGCACCGACACGCCGCCCGACGTGATGACCGCGTGGGCCAGATCGCCCCGGGCGTCGATAGTCACCCGCCAGTGCTTCATCAGCTGTACCAGTTCCCGCTTCTGCTCCCGGGTGATCTGGTTTGCCCTGGTGGCCGGGTCGATGCCCCAGCGGGCCACCATGACCGGCTGCATACTGGACGGCAGCAGCTTCACCAGTGCGCCCTGCGCCGCGTGGTTCGCCAGGAGGGCAAAGTCCCGGGTGATGCGGTCATAAAGCTGTTCCTCGCTGAGGGCAGGCTTCAAATCATCGCCCAGATGGCTCGACGCGCTGAGGGTCAGCGGCCCGCTGATGCCGAAGTGGGTGAACAGCATCTCGCCCTGCTCCTCGAAGATGGCTTTGCCGTCCTCAAAAAGGGTCAGGGTCACATTTTTCAGGGCAAGGCCCATCATCTTTTTGCAGTCGGATCATGGCTGACCAGGCTGACCAGGCTGGGGCACCGGCTCCACGAGGGTGTGCCCGGCCTGCCGGGCCAGCCGGTAGCCGTCACCGGTGGAGCCGGTGGTGGGGTAGCTCACACCGCCGGTGGCCACCAGCACGGCATCGGCCCGGTATTCTTTCCCGGAAGTCCCCCGCACACCGACACACCGCAGGGCAGGCCCGGCTTTTTTCTTTTTGGGATGGCGCGGATTTTCCGGCACGGCAGGGGCGGCTTCCGGCTCCGGGGGCAGCTCTTCCAGAAGCAGCTTTTTTGCCCCGTCATAGACGATCTCCGCGTCCTGTGCGTAGCGGAGCAGTGCCTGCCGGATCTCTTCGGCTTTGTCGGACACCGGGAACACCCGGCGGCCGCGCTCCACCTTCAGCTCCACGCCCAGGCTCTCAAACAGCTCCATGGTCCTGGCGGGTGGGAACGCCACCAGCGAGGAGAACAGAAAGCGCGGATTGGTGCGGACATGGTGCAGAAACTCCTCCGCGGTGCAGTCGTTGGTCACATTGCAGCGCCCCTTGCCCGTGACCAGGATCTTCTGACCGGGCTTGTCGGTATGCTCCAGCACCGTTACCTGATGCCCCTGCCGCACAGCGGCCCCCGCCGCCATCAGCCCGGCCGCACCAGCCCCCACGATCAACACCTTTGCCATTCTGGTTCCTCCCGCAATTCACTGCCTGTCGAAATTTGTTCTAGTTTATCATACCAGAATCGGCCCGCAATTGCAATCTGCATTCCTTTGGAAAAGCGCAGAAAAGCGGCAGACGGTCGTGTCTGCCGCTTAGGTCACTGCATCAGTTTTGCGGGGTCAAGATAACTGTCGTCCTGCTTCACTTCCAGGTGGATATGGCTTTCCTCGGCGCATTCGCAGCTGACGCTGCCCACTTTGCCCAGTGTCTGCCCGGCACTGACCGTCTCGCCCTCTTTCACCGCCGGGCTGGCCACGCCGCAGAGCCGCCAGACACGGCCCGCACTGTCCTTGATTGCCACAGTGGGGCCCCAGCTGCCATCGGAACCGGCCAGCACCACCGTGCCCGCCGTAGGACTCTGGACGGCAGCATCCTTTGCGCAGGCATAGTCGATGCCGTTGTGGGTGCGCCAGTCACCCAGGGTCTTGTTGTAGACCAGCTCATCGCCGCTGTATCCATTGAGCACCCTGCCAGAGACCGGCTGCGTGGAAGCAGGCGCTGCCGAACTGCTGGCAGGCGAGGATGTGCAGCGCGGATGGTTCGCGCACCGAGCCAGAGCCAGCCTGCGGCGCAGAGGAGGCCGAAGATGCACTCCGCGATGCCGGGGGCCGCCTTGGGCACATTGCTTACACTGTTTGCGGCGGGTTCGGTCGGCCATTCCCATGTTGTTTCGTCCTCCTGTGGCGTGGTGGTGGAAAGGTTCATCGATGCCGGGGGCCGTGGATGTGCTGTCCGGTGTCTTCTCGTCGCTCGTCGCGCACGCCGCCACCAGACAGGCCAGCAGTGCCAGTGCAAACCCTTTGTCCCGCAGAAATTTCCTGATCGTTCCATGTTCGTTACTCCAATCCGTCATGGTTTCGCTTGATTTTCTGATTGCAGTATGCGATTTCGGAACCGGGTTTATACACATTTTATAAAAAAGCCCTCTCCGTCAAAGCCTGAGGCCTTGACGGAGAGGGCTGAAATACACAGATCAGCTGCGGCGGCGGTTGTTGCCCATCAGGCGGACAACATACAGGAAGATGTTGATGAAGTCCAGATACAGGGTCAGCGCACCATAGATGGAAGCCTTTTCGGCCATCTCAGCATCAGCGGAGTAGTAGCTGTACATCTGCTGCAGCTTCTGGGTATCGTAAGCGGTCAGCAGCATGAACACCACCAGACCGATGCCGCAGTAGAGCACCGAGCCGCCAAAGCCGAAGCCGAACAGCATCCCCACAAAGCCGGTGATGATCATGGCAACCAGAGCCATCATCAGGCGGGGGCCCCAGCCGGTCAGGTCCTTATGGGTGGTGCCGTAAACAGCCATCAGCCCGAAGTAGAGGGACGTTGCCAGCAGCGCCATGATCAGGGTGCTTGCCGAGAAAACAAGGAAATAGTAGCTCAGCACCATGCCGTTGAGCAGTGCATAACCGAAAAAGGTCGCACGGGCAGCTCCCACCGACATGGTCTGCACCCGGGAGCTCAGCACGAACACCAGCGCCAGCTCCGCAATGGTCAGCACAAGATAGAGCGAATCGACCAGATAGATGAGCGAGGTCGTTGCAGTGAGATAGGCCATGGCGAAGGTGATGAGCAGGCCGCAGGCCATCCAGCGGTAGGTGCGGGTCATATAGTCCGATGCGCTCATCGTGGGCTCCGCATAGCCGCGGTCATAATTTCTGTAATCCATTGTGGAACTCCTCCAGTCTTTTTGCCGGGGCGGGCATTCCGCCTTGCTCCGGTCTACGTTTTATAGTATACTGCATAGAAATGAACGTTTCGTGAAAAAGGCTGTGATATTGTATGTCTCTTGGACTTTATCTGCATATTCCCTACTGTTTTTCCAAATGCCGGTACTGTGATTTCTATTCTGCCCCCGGCCAGCGCGGCGTGCCCACCCAGTATGTGGATGCCCTTCTGCGGGAGCTTGCCCGCTTTGCGCCGGAAGCGCCTCTTCACCCGGACACGATCTATTTTGGCGGCGGCACCCCAGCCTGCTCTCCCCTGCTGATGCCGCCCGGCTCATTGCGGCGGCAGCTCCGGTACCCGGGGCGGAGATCACGCTGGAGGCCAACCCCGAGACCGTGACCGAGCAGACCCTGTGCGGTTTCCGGGAAGCCGGGGTGAACCGCATCTCCTTCGGGGGTACAGTCGGCCCGGGACAGCCAGCTGAAAACGCTGGGCCGCCCCCACACTGCCCGGCAGGCCCGGGCAGCTTTTGCGGCGGCACGGCGGGCAGGCTTTACCAACATCAGCGGCGACATCATGCTGGCCCTGCCCCACTATACGCAGGCCGAGTTTGACGAGACACTGGAGCTCATTGCGGAGGGCGGGGCAACGCACATCTCCGCTTACCTCTTAAAGATCGAACCGGATTCCGCCTTTGGCAGGCACCCGCCCGAGGGCCTGCCCTCCCCCGACGAAGCAGCAGACTTTTACCTCTACGCCGTGGAACACCTGGAGCACCACGGATACCGGCAGTATGAGATCTCGAACTTTGCAAAGCCCGGCTATGAGGGCAGGCACAACCTCATCTACTGGGACTGTGGGGATTACCTCGGCCTTGGCCCGGCGGCGCACTCCTGCATGGGCGGCAGACGATTCTATTACCCCGCCGATACCGAGGCCTTCCTGAACGACAAAGCAGCCCCCGTTATGGACGGAGGCTGCGGCGCAGAGGACTATCTCATTTTACAGCTGCGGCTGCGCAAGGGGCTGGATCTTGCCGCCTATAAGGCCCGCTACGGGAAAGAGTTTTCCACCGCCCAGCTCGCCTTTGTGAAAAACTGTGTGAAGTCCGGCTATGCCACTTTCGATGGCAGCACCCTTGCCCTCACCCCCGCCGGGCTCATTGTGCAGAACAGCATTCTGGCAGAGCTGCTGTAAGCGGCTGTCCGGGCGTTCCCTAAGCAAGTGTCCGCTGGGGTGGGACCCTGTTGCCGCAGGCAATAGGGCGGGCGATGGAATGGCCCGTTTCACTTGCGTGGGAATGACCGGACAGCCGCCCCCTGCTTACGTCAGGTCAATGATCCTCCACCCCAGCTCCCGGATGGCTTCCCGGTCATGGGTAGCCAACAAAACAGCCCGTTCGCCGCGGCGCTCTTTCAGGAGCGCTGCGGCTTTTTTCATGGTCTCGGGGTCCATGCCGGTGAAGGGTTCGTCCAGCAGCAGAGTATCGCACCCGGCCCAGAGGGCGCGGAGCAGGGCCGCACGACGCTTCTGCCCGCCGGAAAGCCTCCGGGCAGACAGGGCAAGCGCCTGCTCATCATATCCAAATCGTTGAAAATCTGACACGATTTGCGTTTTGTATTGCGTTTTTCCCTCCGGAAGCACCAGTTCCACGTTCTGCACGGCGGTCAGCTGCGGGCAGAGCCGATCCTCCTGAAAGACAGCGCCGACCCGGCCCACGCCCTGCACCGTGCCCGAATCCGGCACTTCCAGCCCCATCAGGACGCGGAGCAGGGTGGTCTTGCCCCAGCCGCTGGGGGCCCAGAGGATGGCAGGCTCCGCAAGGGTCAGATCCAGGTCTTCAAAGAGCGTTTTTTCTCCAAAGCGTTTTGTTAATCCGCAAATTTCCAGTTTGTTAATCATTTTTTGCCACATCCTCTCCCAACACGCGGACCACCGCCTTGTCCAGCAGGGCCAGAAACAGCTTCTCAAAGCCTGCGCTCAGCAGGATGATGACGAACGTCCAGGCGAACAGCTCCCCGGTAGAGAGTGTGATCTTTGCCCGGTAGAGGGCATCTCCGATGCTGCCATCGGGCAGGCCGATGACCTCGGCGGCCACACCACTCTTCCAGCAGATGCCCAGCGCCACGCTGCACCCCTGCCGGAAGGCTGGCAGAATGGCGGGCAGCCAGATGGCTTTGACCCGCCGGGCCAGCGGCAGGTGGAACACCTGTGCCATTTCCAGCAGCTGCACGTCCGCGCTCTCAATGCCGGTGCGCACGGCACTGTACAGCACGGGCAGGACCATCAGAAAGCTGATGAGGATGGAGAGCGACCGCCCGCTGACCCACACCAGCGCCAGAATGATAAAGCTGGCCACCGGCGTTGCCTTGACCAGCTGGATGACCGGGGCCAGCAGCGTGTCCACCCAGGCCCAGCGCTCGGCGGCGGCCGCCAGCAGAACGCTGACCACCACGCCCAGCGCAAAACCCAGCAGGATATGCCCGGCGCTGAACCCCACCCGCTGCCAGAAATCGGCCTGCGGCAGCAGCTCCATCAGGGTGCCCGCCGCCTGAATGGGTGACACCAGAAAGACCTCCTGCCCGATGGCCATGGCCGCCGCCTGCCAGACGGCCAGCCAGAACACCGCCGCTGCTAGCAGCCCTGTGCGGCGTTTTTTTGTCTGCTTCATTTTATCTGCTCCGTTCTCACTCAAAAAGAGCCGTGCGGCTGCACGGCTCTCTTTTTATCGGTTTACTGAAAACTGCGCTGGACGCTTTTCCAGAACACCTGGCCGGGCGTGGCCTTGGTGTAGTAGAAGTTTGCATCCGGCAGCTTGCCGCCCACTGCAGCGGGGGAAGCATCATACAGCACCTTGAGATAGGCGTTGACATCGGCCTTCATCTCGTCCCCCACACGGTAAACGATGTTGCACTGGGGCAGCGCCTTCTGCGCAATGGCCTTTTTGGCCACCACGCCGGTCTCCTCACAGAGAGCCGCCGTACCGGCAACATCCGTCTGGGCGGCCTTGATGCTCTTCTCGTAATCCCGCAGGAAATTTGCCACGATGTCCGGGTTCTCTTTGGCGTACTCCGTGCGGACAACGGTGACCCCCGTGATGAGCTGGGTGTCACAGACCTTGTTCCACTCCTTGGTCAGGTCCAGCACCACCCGCAGGCTGCTGTCCTTCAGCTGGGCGGCGGTCACATAGGGCTGGGGCAGAACGGCAATGGCATCCTTTTTGGAGGCGGCCATCTGGGCGGTCACCTCGGATGCCTCGCTGTAATACTCGATCTTCACATCCTTGTCGGGGTCCAGGCCATTCTTGGTGAGCAGATAGCGCAGAACATACTCCGGCGTGGTGCCCTTGCCGGTGGACAGGATGGTGCGGCCCTTCAGGTCGGCAAAGCTGTGGATGCTGTCACCCTTTTCCACCACATACAGCACGCCCAGCGTGTTCACTGCCATCACCTGGATGCCGCCATTGGTCTTCTGGTAAAGGGTCGCGGCCAGATTGGCGGGGATGGCGGCCATATCCAACTCACCCTTGATGAGCTTGGGCACGATCTCGTCCGCTGCACCGTAGAGCTGCAAGTCGTAGTGCTGGCTGGCCTTGCCGCTGCGCTCCATATCCAGCAGATTGACCAGGCCCATGGTGGTGGGGCCCTTCAGGCCCGCAATCCGCACGCCGCTTTTTGTTTTGGCGGCAAAAGCCCCGCAGGCCAGCAGGCTGATCATCAGCGCCGCCGACAGCAGCAGGGAAGTCAGTTTTTTCATCATGGTTCAGATTCCTTCCTCTCTTTGTTGTTCCAACCAGAAACAAAATTTGCAAATTTTGCAAAATCATTTGCTTTACGCGCTCAAGTTTACTATAATGGAGCTAAAAATACCGTTGCCCATGCAACGGAATTGCAGAAGGGCGGTGAGGGCCCGGGGAAAACCTCACGGAACTGACATGGAAAACTATCTGCCGCTGTTACAATCCACCTCTCTTTTTGCCGGGATCTCTACCGGGGAACTGCGCCCCCTGCTCAGTGAGCTTGGGGCCTGCATCCGCAGTTATGGCCGGGGCGAGGCGCTGGTGCAGGCCGGGGCCCCCAGCCGCCGGGTCGGCGTTGTGCTGACCGGAAGCATTGAAGCCTACCGCCCGGCACCGGGCGGGGCACGGATCCCCATCACCCACATGGGGCCGGGGGGCGTGTTTGGTGACGTGCTGGGCGGTTCCAGCCTGGACAGCCCGGTCACGGTGGTGGCATCCGCCCCCTGCGAGGTCCTGCTCTTCCCCTACGAGAAGCTGCTCCAGCCGGACGGCTCCGCTGCCCGCCAGCGCCTGCTGCAGAATCTGGTGCGGACCATCAGCGATAAATATTTCCTGCTCTCCCGCCGGGTGGACCTGCTGGTGATGAAGACCCTGCGGGCCAAGGTCTGCGCCTACCTGCTCAGCGAGGCCGAGCAGCAGGGCAGCATGACCTTTACCATCCCCTTCTCCCGCATCCAGTTGGCCGATTACCTCAACTGCGACCGCAGCGCCCTTTCCCGGGAGCTGAGCCTGATGCAGCGGGACGGCCTGCTGGATACCTACCGTTCCAGCTTTAAGCTGCTGGAGCCGGAAGCTCTGCGGCAGATGATATTATAAACCTCTCAGTCTCGCTTCGCTCGCCAGCTCCCCTAATAAGGGAGCCCTTGGCAGGCCGGGCAAGTCCGAGTATTTCGCCTGCGGCTCCAAAGGCTTTCGGCCCTTGCTGTTTCGGGTAGATTTCTATAAGATGAAAGTGATATGTAACTATGTCTAAACCAATTCTCTGGATCGTGATCCCCTGCTACAATGAGGAGCAGGTGCTGCCCATTACAGCGCCGATGTTCCTGCAAAAGATCACCAGCCTCACCGAAAAAGGCATGATCAGCGACAAGAGCCGGGTGCTGTTCGTCAACGATGGTTCCCGCGATAAGACCTGGGAGCTCATCTGCGGCTTTGCAAAGCAGGATGCGCATTTCATCGGCATTTCCCAGAGCCGGAACCGGGGCCATCAGAACGCCCTGCTGGCGGGCCTGATGGAGGCCCGCGCCAACAACTGCGACATCACCATCTCCATTGACTGCGATGGTCAGGATGACATCAACGCCATGGACGAGATGGTGCAGAAATATCTGGACGGTGCCGAGGTGGTCTACGGCGTGCGCAGCCGCCGGGACACCGATACCTTCTTCAAGCGGTTCACCGCCGAGGGCTTCTACCACCTGATGAATGCCCTTGGTGCGGATATCGTGTTCAACCACGCCGACTACCGGCTCATCAGCGCCCGGGTGCTGGACAACTTTGCCGACTACAAGGAGGTCAACATCTTCCTGCGCGGCATGGTGCCGCTGGTGGGCTTCAAGAGTGAGCAGGTGTTCTACGAACGGCACGAGCGGCTGGCCGGTGAGAGCCACTATCCCCTGCGCAAAATGCTGGCGCTGGCCTTTGATGGCATCACCAGCCTTTCCAACAAGCCCATCCGGCTCATCACCGGGGCAGGCATCGTGGTCAGCCTCATCAGCTTCATCGGCGTGATCTGGGCCATCGTGCAGGCGGCCATGGGCAGCGTGGTGGCCGGCTGGGCCTCCACCATCTGCATCGTCTGCTTTGTGGGCGGCGTGCAGCTGGTCTGCCTGGGTGTCATTGGCGAATACATCGGCAAGATCTATATGGAAACAAAGGCCCGCCCGCGCTACATCATCTCGGAGCGCACCTGGGCCCCTATGAAAGGAAGTATCACGGATGAGCAAACAGAGCTGGCGGGGCAGCACCCTGCTGAACCCGGAACCGCCGGTGCTGGTCTCCTGCGGTGGGCTGGAGCAGCCCAACCTCATCACCATCGGCTGGACAGGCACCATCTGCACCCAGCCCAGCATGGTATCCATCAGCGTTCGCCCCGAACGGTACAGCCACCACCTCATCAAGGAGAGCGGACAATTTGCCATCAACCTGCCCACTGAACAGCTGGTGCGTGCGGTGGACTGGTGCGGCGTGAAGAGCGGCCGCGACAACGACAAGTTTGCCGCCTGTAAGCTCCACGCCGCCCCGGGCAGCGTTCTGACCGACTGCCCCATCCTGGAGGAAAGTCCGGTCAATCTGGAATGCAGGGTCACGCAGGTCATCCCGCTGGGCAGCCATGACCTGTTCCTGGCCGAAGTTGTGGCCTGCGATGTGGATGAGAGCCTGCTGGACGAAAACGGCAAGCTCTGCCTGGACAAAGCAAAGCTGATCGTGTACAGCCACGGCGAGTACCTGAGCCTGGGCAAAAAGCTGGGCACCTTCGGGTACAGCGTGCGGAAAAAGAGACCCGGAAAACGGAAAAAATGATCTGACCTGCAAAAGGCGGGGCATCAGTGCAGTAATCTGATGCCCCGCCTTTTTCTGTTTTGTTCCCTTCTCCCAACAACAAAAAGCCCCGCCGGCAGAGGGAATTGCCAGCAGGGCTCCGGTAATGTCAATAGGAACTCAACTTGGTTCTCCGATCAGGAGAGCTGTCGAGCGGATACGAGACGGAGTGGTTTAATCCTCCGCACCCTCATCCAGGTTGCCCAGCTTCTTGGCCTGCTCCACCACGGCAGGCACCAGCATCTCGGGCAGGATCTCGTAGCGGGCAAACTCGGTGGTGAACCAGCCGCGGCCCTGGGTGGTCTGCCGGATGAACGTGGTGAAGTTGCTCAGTTCTGCCAGCGGCACCTCGGCAATGACGGTCTGCATGCCATCCTCATCGGGTTCCATGCCCAGCACGCGGCCGCGGCGCTTGGTCACATCGCCCATGATGTCGCCGGTGTTGTCGTTGGGGACATGCGCTTTCAGGGTGTGGATGGGCTCCAGAATGACGGGGCCTGCCTCGGGCATGGCAGCCTTATAGGCCAGCTTTGCAGCCATGATAAAGGCCATCTCGGAGCTGTCCACGGGGTGGTAGCTGCCATCCAGCAGGGTAGCCTTCAGGCCGACGACGGGATAACCGGCCAGCACGCCCTTTTCGGCGGCAAGGCGGACACCCTTTTCGACAGCCGGGAAGAAGTTCTTGGGGACGCTGCCGCCGAACACCTTTTCCTCAAACACGACCTGCTCGCTGTCACAGGGCTCGAAGTTGATGACGACATCGCCGAACTGGCCGTGGCCGCCGGTCTGCTTCTTATGGCGGCCCTGCTTCTGGCAGGCCTTGCGGATGGACTCACGGTAGGCAATGCGGGGAGCTTCCAGACCGATCTCCACGCCGAACTTATTCTTCAGCTTGGCCTTGACCACATCCAGATGCTGCTCACCCAAGCCACCAATGATCTGCTGGTGGGTCTCGGCGTTATTGATGTAACTCAGGGTCGGATCTTCTTCCATCAGGCGGGCCAGCGCGCTGGAGATCTTGCCCTCATCGCCCTTTTTGGCCACGGTGACTGCCATGAACAGGCTGGGCAGCGGGAAGGCAGCGGCAGGCAGCTTGACCACGCGGGAACCATCGCACAGGGTATCACCGGTCTTTGCGCTGACCAGCTTTGCCACAGCGCCGATATCACCGGCACCGATGCCGTTGGTCTCGACCTGCTTCTTGCCGATGACGGTCAGGGGCTTGCCGATCTTCTCGGTCTCGCCGGTGCGGGCGTTGACCAGAGCAGCGCCGCCGGTCACCTTGCCGCTGATCACGCGCAGGTAGCTCAGCTTGCCCACGAACGGGTCAGCCACAGTCTTAAAGACATAGGCTGCGGTGGGCTCGGTCTCATCACAATGCAGCTCCACAGGCTCGCCGCTGGCATTCTCGGCCAGGATGGCGGCATCGTGCTGCGGGCTGGGCAGGAGCTTGTGCATATTGAACAGCAGCATATCCAATGCCTGCTGGTTGACGGCGCTGCCACAGAACACGGGGGTGATCAGGCCGTCCTTAACGCCCTTGCGCATTCCCTCAACGATCTCCTCGGTCGTAAAGGGCTCGCCGCCGAAGAACTTTTCCATCAGCTCATCGTCGGTCTCGGCAATGGCCTCGCTCATAGCCTCGATCAGGCCCTGGAAGCGGTGGCCGATATCGGGCAGCTCCACCTGGATCTGCTTGCCGCTCTCATACTTGAAGGCCTTCTGGCTGAACAGGTTGATGTAGACAGGGGTGCCGTCGTCCAGCTTGGCGGGCACAACACAGGGGCAGACGGTGGAACCGAACTTGATCTTCATCTCCTCCAGGATCTTGAAGTAGTTGGCATTTTCCAGGTCGCACTTGGAGATGAACACCATGGTGGCCTTGCCATTCTTGCGGGCCAGCTGGAAGGCTTTCTCCGCGCCCACGGTCACGCCGCTGCGGCCGGAAACACACACCAGCACGCTCTCGGCAGCGCGGATGCCCTCATACTCACCTGCCTCAAAGTCGAACAGGCCCGGCGCATCGATCAGGTTGTACTTGATGCCTTCGTACTCCACCGGCACCACGGATGCCGACAGACTTGCCTTCCGCTTTGCTTCCTCAGGGTCAAAGTCCGAAATCGTGGTGCCGTCCTCAACACGGCCCATACGCTCTGCTGCGCCCGAAAAATAGACCAGTGCCTCAGTCAGCGTCGTTTTGCCGCTGCCGGCATGGCCTGCAATCAAGATATTACGGATGTTGTTGCTTGCGTATTTCATATCGGTTTTTCCCTCATTTCCGCCGCACGGAGCAGTCTCTCCGTTTTTGTGGCATATTTTACAAAGATAATACCACACCCCAAATGATTTTCAAATAGATTGTCCGAAATTTTCTTTCATCTGCCCGCCAAACTTCCCGGGGTTCTTTTGTGCATTTTGACCGGATGCGCGCAAAATCGATTGCAGGACGTGGGTTGGCATGGTACAATAGACCCAATGAAAGATAGAGGGAGGCACTTTGCCATGAAACGCACCGATTACATCAGCTGGGACGAATACTTTATGGGCATCGCCCTGCTCACCGCCATGCGCAGCAAGGACCCCAACAGCCAGGTAGGGGCCTGCATCGTCAGCCCCGAAAACAAAATCCTCTCGCTGGGCTACAACGGAATGCCCATTGGATGCGATGACGATGCCATGCCGTGGGAGCGCGAGGGCGACCCGCTGGACACGAAGTACATGTACGTCTGCCATGCGGAGCTCAACGCCATCCTGAACAGCGCCCACAACAACCTGAAGGGTGCCCGGGTCTACGTGACCCTCTTCCCCTGCAACGAGTGCGCCAAGGCCATCATCCAGTCCGGCATCTCCGAGGTGGTGTACTACGGCGACAAGTACCACGATTCCGATTCCAGCGTGGCGGCGCGGTTCATGTTCAAAAAGGCAGGCGTGCGGCTGACCGCCTACACCCCCAGCGGGCGGAAGGAACTGCTGGAGCTGTAAGGGGAGCGAAACTTCTCCCAAAACTTTCCCTTGAAAATACAGTTTATTCGTTATATAATAGAACCATCTTATCGAATAAATATACATTTTGCATTGCATAGAGAGGAAAGTATACAATGAGTCTGAAAAATCGCAGTTTTCTGAAGCTTCTGGACTACACCCCTGCCGAGATCGAGGAGCTGCTCGATCTGGCCGCTGACCTGAAGGCCAGGAAAAAGGCCGGCATCCGCCACAATGAGCAGCTGGCAGGCAAGAACATCGCCCTGATTTTTGAAAAGACCTCCACCCGCACCCGCTGCAGCTTTGAGGTCGCCGCTCACGATCTGGGCATGGAGGTCACCTACCTTGACCCGTCGGGCAGCCAGATCGGCAAAAAGGAATCCATTGCCGACACCGCCCGGGTGCTGGGCCGGATGTTTGACGGCATCGAGTACCGCGGCTATGGGCAGGAGATCGTGGAAGACCTGGCCCGTTACGCCGGTGTTCCGGTCTGGAACGGCCTGACCAACGAGTTCCATCCCACCCAGATCCTTGCCGACTTCCTGACCATCCGGGAGCACTTCGGCAGCCTGAAGGGCATCCATTTCGTCTACTTCGGCGATGCCCGCTACAACATGGGCAACAGCCTGATGGTGGGCTGTGCCAAGATGGGCCTGCACTTCACCGCCTGCGCCCCCAAAAAGTATCAGCCGGATGCCGCCCTGATCGCACAGTGCCAGGCCATTGCTGCCGAGACCGGTGCCACCCTGACCTTTGAGGAGGACCCCGCCAAGGCTGCCCAGGGTGCCGATGTCCTTTACACCGATGTGTGGGTCTCCATGGGCGAGCCCATCGAGGTCTGGGCCGAGCGCATCCACGACCTGGCCCCCTATCAGATCAATCAGGAGCTGATGAATGTTGCAGGCTCCAAGGCCGTGTTTATGCACTGCCTGCCCGCCTACCACGACCACAAGACCGCTGTGGGCAAGGAGATGGGCGAGCGCTTTGGCCGCGATGCCATGGAGGTGACCGATGAGGTGTTCGAGGGCCCCCAGAGCATCGTCTTTGACGAGGCCGAAAACCGGATGCACACCATCAAAGCCGTGATGGCGGCTACGCTGGGCTATCAGAAGTAACTGCGTCTCTCTCAGCACAATATGCACAGGCCCGGTCGTTTCCGAACGATCGGGCTTTTTGTTTCTGTCTCCCGTTTTGGTCTGCCAGAGACTCCCCCGCAAAGGGTTCTGGCCGCGCGGGAAAATTTTCCATTCTCCGAAAGCGTTGCAATTACAGTTGAAAATCCGTTGCAAAACCCATATACTAAAAGGGCAATGCACTGGAAAAGGAGGGAGACTATGGGCGGAGGACATCTTTCCCGGCCGGACTTCGGGATGCCGCAGCCGGACCCGGACCACCCGCTGACCGAATTCTATCTGCTGCTGCAGCACGGGCTGGACAAGGCGGGTGTTTTCCACCTGCCTGCACTCTATGCCAGCTTCCGGGCACCGGCCCGGCGCATCTATGCCGACGAGGCCGCCGGGTGCCTCACCCTCAGCGAAACGGCGGATGAGGGTGCTGTTCTGCTCTCTGCTCCCCGGAACCTCCAGCTGCTTTACAGCAGCCTGCATGTGGAGCCGGATGGCTCCCCCGCCGCCCTGCTGCTCACCGAGGAGTGTTCCCGCGCTGTCTGCGCGGTGCAGCTGCTGCCTCCCTTTGTCTGGGAGGACCCGCTGCCGCCCCTGCCGGATGTCCCGGCCGCTCTGACCCTGCAATTGACCCTGCAGGATGCGGAGGCCATCGACACCGACCCTGCCGCCCTTGCCCGCCGCCTGTGCCAGACCACCCGGCAGAAGCACTGGCTGGCCCACCCCAAAGCAGATCTGTATCTTGCGGAGAAAATTGCCCTTTTTCAAAGGCTTTATCGTTAATGCAATAATCCGTGCGCTTCACCCGTATATGGGGTGAAACGTCCCTTTGAAACAGTTGTTTCCACCAGCCCCGCCCGGGGCCGCAAAGGAGAGAAAGAGACTTATGGGACAGTTGACCAAAGACGAAGTTTTTGCGCTGGCTGTACAGCGATACAGCGACACCGTGTTCCGCGCCGCGATGCACAATTGCAGCTGCGCCGCCGACGCGGAGGACGTGGTGCAGGATGTGTTTGAAAAGCTCCTGCGCTACGAAGGCCGCTTTGAGAGTGAGGAGCACCTCAAAGCCTGGCTGCTGCGGGTCGCCATCAATCGCTGCCGGGATATCACCCGGGCCGCGCGCCAGAAGGACACCGAACTGGACGAAAACATTCCTGCCCCGGAATCCGGAAATGACGGCAGTGTGCTCGATGCGGTGCGCACTCTGCCGGAAAACTACCGCAACGCCGTGTACCTTCATTATTACGAGGGCTACACCGCCGCCGAGGTAGGCCGGATGCTGGGTGCGCCCACCAACACGGTGCTCAGCTGGCTGCGGCGGGCACGCGCCCAGTTACATACGCTGCTGAAGGAGGAGATCGAAGATGAGGTGGTATGAATACAAGATGGAAGTGGACGATCTGCACGCTTCCGATGACCTGAAGGCAAAGCTGCTTGCCTTGCAGGCCAATGCCGCCGAGACACCCGGTGCCAAGAGCATCGCCATGCCCGCGCCTTCCCCGACCCCCAAAAAACAGAAGAAGCCCCTCCGCTTCCCCGCCCGGCGCTGGGCCCAGCTGGCCGCCTGCGCGGCAGTCTGCGGGGTCTGCCTGTACGGTGCCGTGCAAGCCTACGAATGGGAGGGGGTCACCCTGCTGGGCGGCGGCTCTTCCTCCAACTACTCTGCCGCCGCCACCAAGGCAGCCGCCCCGCAGGCCGCTGTCTACTCCATGGAGGACACTGAAAACGCCACCTACGGTTCTGCGGACAACGGTATCTCCTCCTTCAGCGCAGAGGACGGCTACCGGTCAGCAGACACTGCCACCGGCGGTTCCCTGCTGACCTCCGGCGAAGCGGAGAGCGATGCTTCCACCCGCACCGCCGACAGCGCCAAGATCATCTATACTGCCAACCTCACGCTGGAGACCCGGGATTACGATACCGCCCGTGCGGCACTGGATGCGGCCCTTTCTGACGCGGACGGCTATATGGAATCCAGCAGCGAGTACACCAACACCGACAGCACCCGGAGCGTCAGCCTGACTTTGCGGGTGCCCCAGGACAGCTACAAAAGCTTTCTGGCCGCCGCTGCCCAGTCCGGCAGTGTGACCTACCAGAACCAGCAGGCGGAGGATATCACCACCCGGTATATGGACACCGAAGCCCGGCTGGCCAGCCTGACCGCCCAGCGCACCCGCCTGCAGGAGCTGCAGGCCCAGGCCGACACCCTGGCCGACCTGCTGGAGATCGAGTCCAGCCTGAGCGATGTGCAGTACCAGATCGAGAGCTGGCAGAGCCAGCTGGACTGGTACAGCAATCAGGTTTCCTGCTGCACCGTCTATATCACCCTGAACGAGGTGGAGACCCTGACCCCCACCAGCACCAGCTTCGGCGCAAAGCTGCTGGCCGCCCTGCGCAATGGCTGGACCGGCTTCGTGTCCGGCGCACAGGCCGTGGTGGTGTTCCTTGTGGGCGCATGGCCCGCCATCCTCATTGGCGCGGTCTGCGGCGTGATCTACTACCGTGTCCGCCACCCCAGAAAGAAAAAGTAAAAAACTTTTCCAAAACCCTTGACATCCACCCGCCTCTGTGGTATTATACTTGAGCAGTCAGCGAACAGCTGATGCAGACAAGTAAATATCGCGGGGTGGAGCAGTCTGGTAGCTCGTCGGGCTCATAACCCGAAGGTCGTTGGTTCAAATCCGGCCCCCGCAACCACCAAGCATCTTGAAGTGATTCAGGATGCTTTTTCTTTTGTCCCATTTTCTGTATCCCGCTGTTTCGGATAAAAAAAGCTCCCGACGTTCTGCGCGTCGGGAGCTTTTGCTGTTATGCGGTCTTCCGGGTCACTTCAGCACGGCGCCCAGGTTTGCGCTGGTGACCATGCGGGCATAGCGGCTGAGCCAGCCGGTCTTGATGTTGGGCTCAGGCGCAACGTACTTTGCCTTGCGCTCGGCCAGCACCTCGTCGCTGACCTCCAGCGTGATCTTTGCGTTGGGGATATCAATGTTGATGATATCGCCCTCTTCGATCAGGCCGATGGGGCCGCCGGAAGCGGCCTCCGGGCTGACGTGGCCGATGGCCGCTCCCCGGGTCGCGCCGGAGAAGCGGCCGTCGGTGATGAGGGCCACGGTCTTGTCCAGCTTCATACCGGCCAGAGCGGAGGTGGGGTTGAGCATCTCGCGCATACCGGGGCCGCCCTTGGGGCCCTCGTAGCGGATGACCACCACGTCGCCCGGAACGATCTGGCCTGCGTAGATGGCTACAATGGCGGTCTCCTCGCTGTTGAACACGCGGGCCGGGCCGGAGTGCTGCTGCATCTCGGGGGCCACGGCACTGCGCTTGACCACGCAGCCGTCCGGAGCGATGTTGCCCCACAGGATCTGCAGGCCGCCGGTCTGAGAGTAGGGGTTGTCGATGGGACGGATGGCCTTTTCGTTCAGGATGTGGGCGCCCTTGATGTTCTCGCCCAGGGTCTTGCCGGTGACGGTGGGCACATCCAGATCCAGCAGGCCCTTCTTGGCCAGCTCGGCCTGCACGGCGGGGATGCCGCCTGCGGCGTACAGATCCGGCATGTGGGTGGGACCGGCCGGGGCCAGATGGCAGAGGTTGGGGGTCTTGGCGCTGATCTCGTTGAAGAGCTTCAGGTCAATGGGCACACCTGCCTCGTAGGCAATGGCCAGCAGATGCAGGACGGTATTGTTGGAGCAGCCCAGCGCCATATCGCAGGTCAGTGCGTTGCGGATGGAGCGCTCGTTGATGATCTGGCGGGCGGTCACATTGTTCTTGACCAGATCCATGATGGCCATACCGGCCTTTTTGCCCAGCTGCAAACGCTTGGAGTAAACCGCCGGGATGGTGCCGTTGCCGGGCAGGGCAATGCCGATGGCCTCGCACAGGCAGTTCATGCTGTTGGCGGTGTACATGCCGGAGCAGCTGCCGCAGCTGGGGCAGCAGTTGCAGGTGCAGTCTTCCAGCTGCTCGTCGGTGATCATACCGGCCTTGTAAGCGCCCACGGCTTCAAACATTTTGGAAAGGCTGACTTCATCGCCGCCATAACTGCCAGCCAGCATGGGGCCGCCGGAACAGACAATGGCGGGCACATCCATGCGCACAGCGGCCATGACCATGCCGGGAACGATCTTGTCGCAGTTGGGCACCAGAACCAGGCCGTCCAGCTGATGGGCCATAAACATGGTCTCCACACTGTCGCAGATCAGCTCGCGGGAGGCGAGGGAGTACTTCATGCCGATATGGCCCATGGCAATGCCATCGCAAACACCGATGGCCGGGATCAGGATGGGGGTGCCGCCCGCCATCTCCACACCGGCCTTGACGGCATCGGCGATCTTATCCAGATTCATATGGCCGGGCACGATCTCACTGTAAGCGCTGACCACGCCGATCAGCGGGCGCTCCAGCTCTTCGGGGGTGTAACCCAGTGCGTAGAATAAGCTTCGGTTCGGGGCCCGCTCCGAACCCTTGGTCACGTTATCGCTTCTCATGGTTTATTCCTCTTTTCCTTATAACAAAAGACCCCCTCCCAAAGGAGGGAGCCTTTCTTAGTTTTAAAAGCAGCTTTTGGCTGAACTCCTTCCGTCATCGCTTGCGTGAAGCCTCCCTCACGGAGGGAGGCTCTGCGGTCAGACAAAAGGCTCCCTCTTTGGGGGCTGTCGCCGCAGGCGACTGGGGTTTTCCAATTACTTCTTCAGCCAGCTCATCATGCTGCGCAGCTCTGCGCCCACCTTCTCGATGGGGTGTTCGGCCTGCATCCGGCGCTCAGCCAGGAAGTGGACCTTGCGGCCGCCCTTGGGGCTCATCTCGGTCAGGAACTCAGAAGCAAAGGTGCCGTCCTGGATCTCGGTCAGGACCTTCTTCATCTCCTTGCGGGTTTCCTCGGTGATCAGGCGCTTGCCGGTGCGGTAATCGCCGTACTCAGCGGTGTTGGAGATGGAGTAGCGCATCTTGGAGAAGCCGCCCTCGTTGATCAGGTCAACGATCAGCTTCATCTCGTGGCAGGTCTCAAAGTATGCCATCTCGGGCTCGTAGCCAGCCTCAACCAGCGTATCGAAGCCTGCGTGGATCAGCTCGCAGACGCCGCCGCACAGCACTGCCTGCTCGCCGAACAGGTCGGTCTCGGTCTCCTCCTTGAAGGTGGTCTGCAGGATGCCTGCACGGCCAGCGCCGATGCCGGAAGCGTAAGCCAGAGCGATATCCTTTGCCTTGCCGGTGTAATCCTGCTCCACGCAGATCAGAGAGGGGCAGCCCTCGCCCTCGGTGTACAGGCGGCGGACGATGTGGCCGGGGCCCTTGGGAGCGATCATGATCACGTCAACGTTCTTAGGAGCGGTGATGGTCTTGAAGTGGATGTTGAAGCCGTGTGCAAAGGCCAGAGCCTTGCCCTCGGTCATGTAAGGTGCGACCTGCGTGTTGTAGATGTCGGCGCACAGCTCATCGGGCACCAGCATCATCACAACATCGCCAGCCTTGGCAGCCTCTTCGACCTCCATGACCTTGAAGTTGTCGTGAGTGGCGGCGAACTCGGAGGCCTTTGCCCAGTGGGCAGAGCCCTTGCGCAGGCCGACAACAACGTTCACGCCGCTTTCAGCCAGGTTTTCGGAATGGGCATGGCCCTGGGAGCCAAAGCCGATAACAGCAACGGTCTTGCCGTCCAGCACGCCGAGGTTGCAGTCGGAATCGTAGTATTTCTTGATCGCCATGGTAGTAGTCTCCTTTTACTCTTTCCTGTTTTATTTTTATATTTTGATTTTTATGGAAAACTGATTGAACCCCTCAGGCTCGCATCTGCTCGCCAGCTCCCCTAATAGGGGAGCCCTTGGCAGAAAGGGGAACTTGCAGGGCTTTATGCAACGCCAGAGCCGCCCCTACTAGGGGCGGTGGCAATGCGAAGCATTGACGGTGGGGTTTCTTCCCTTACTGCGGGCAATGGGTCCCGGGCAGGGGCAGCTGGGCTGCCCGCACCTCCTGCGGGGGCTTCTGCATGTGCTGGTGCATCCCGCCGCGCTCCAGTGCGGTCACACCGGTGCGGCACTGCTCAAGGATCTTGTAATCTGCCAGGATCTTAAGGAACGCGTCCACCTTTTCAGGGCGGCCGGTCAGCTCCAGCACCATGCTGTCGGGCGAAAGATCAATGATCTTTGCCTTGTAGATGCTGGCGATCTCCCGCAGCTCACTGCGGTTGTGGACATCGGCAGCCACCTTGAGCAGCAGCAGCTCCCGTTCCAGCGAGTTCTCGTGGTCCAGCACGAACACCTGCCGGGTCACTTCCAGCCGCTCGGTCTGGAGGATCAGCTGGCTGAGTGCCTTTTCGTCGCTGGTGATGGTCACGGTAATGCGGCTGACCGCCGGGTCGTTGGTGGCGGAAACCGTCAGGCTGTCAATGTTGAAGCCGCGGCGGCAGAACAGGCTGGACACGCGCGCCAGAACACCGCTATGGTTGTCCACCAGCAGACTGATGACTCTGCGTTTGGATTCCATGGGTCAGTCCTCCTTACTCCATGATGATATCGTTGATGTCGCCGCCGCCGGGGATCATGGGCAGGACCTTTTCGTCCTTGTCGATGATGCACTCGATCCAGGTGGGGCCCTTCTGCTTGAGGGCATCGGCAAATGCGGCCTGGAACTCGGGGAGGTTGGTGCAGCGGTAGCCCTTCAGGCCAAAGCCCTCGGCCAGCTTGACAAAGTCGGTGCAGCGGTGGGGGTCGGTCTGGGAGTAGCGCTTTTCGTAGAAAGTGGTCTGCCACTGGCGCACCATGCCCAGCACAGAGTTGTTGAAGATGACCGTGATGATGGGCAGCTCATAGCTGACAGCGGTGCAGGCCTCGTTGAGGTTCATGTGGAAGGAGCCGTCACCCGTGAACATGATCACCCGCTGCTCCCGGCCCAGCGCCATCTGCGCGCCGATGGCCGCGCCATAGCCAAAGCCCATGGTGCCCAGGCCGCCGCTGGTGATAAAGCCGCGGCTCTTGGTGTGGCGGATGTACTGGGCCGCCCACATCTGGTGCTGGCCCACGTCGGTGACATACACGGCCTCAGGGCCGCACTGGCTGCACACCTCGCCGATGACCTGATGGGGCATCAGGCGGGTGGGGTCGGACACCGGGTGGTAATCCTGTGCCTGCCACTCGTGGATCATCTTCATCCAGTCGGGGTGCTTTTTCTCCTCAATGAGGGGGAGCATCCCGCTCAGGACATAGCAGACATCACCGGCAATGGCAAGATCCACATCCACGTTCTTGCCCAGCTCACTGGGGTCGATGTCGATCTGGATGATGGTGGCGTTCTTGGCAAAGGTCTTGGGGTTCAGGGCCACGCGGTCAGAAAAGCGGGTACCCAGTGCGATCAGCACGTCACAATCCGCGACCGCCCGGTTGGAGGTGTAGCAGCCGTGCATTCCCACCATGCCGATGTTCATCGGGTCGCCGTAGGGCACGACGCCTGCGGCCATCAGGGTATAGGTGGCGGGGATCTCCGCCTTGTGGATGAGGTCACGCAGGGGCTGGCAGGAAGCCGCGCTCCGCACGCCGCCGCCGAAGTAGACCAGCGGGCGCTGTGCGCCGTTGATGATCTCTGCCGCCCACTTGACCTGCTCTTCGTTGAAGGTGGTCACGGTGCGGATCTGCTCCGGCTTTTTCGGGGTGAACTCACACACCGCAGCGGTGACATCCTTCGGGATGTCCACCAGCACCGGGCCTTTGCGGCCGCTCTGGGCGATGCGGAACGCGGCCCGCATGGTGTCGGCCAGGTCTTCCACCCGGCGCACCGTGAAATTGTGCTTGGTAATGGGCATCGTGATGCCCTCAATGTAAGCTTCCTGGAAGCCGTCCTTGCCCAGACCGGGGGTCGGCACATTGCCCGTAAAGGCCACCATGGGTACGGAATCCATGTAGGCCGTGGCAATGCCGGTGACCAGGTTGGTGGCACCCGGGCCGCTGGTGGCCAGCACCACACCGGTGCGGCCCGTTGCGCGGGCGTAACCGTCTGCTGCATGGGACGCGCCCTGCTCGTGGGCCGTCAGCACATGGGTGATGCGATCAGCGTTCTTATACAGCTCATCGTAAAGGTTGAGCACCGCGCCGCCGGGGTAGCCGAAGATGGTGTCCACGCCCTGTTCGCAGAGGACTTCAACAAAAATTTGCGAACCATTTAACTGCATGGTAAGTTGCTCCTGTTCCTTTTCCTCTTACACTCTCAACAAAATTTCCCTCAGACACGTTACTTTTCGCATCTTGCATTCCGATTTGAACGTTGGGTCAATTATACTATAAATCGGGCCTTTGTCAATCGACGATTTGTAAAGTGAATCAGCCGAAAGATGAAGATAATTGAACACACCCTTGCGGACGGCCTTCTCTGAGTGTATAATCTGGTAAAAACCTCTCCGTCAGCCTGCCCGGTTCCTCTGACCGGGGAAGCAGGAGCAAAACGCCGGAGAGGTCCTGTCAAGAGGAGCGTCTGATGATGCAACTTCGTGAATGGAACGCCCGGCTCCACGGGCTTGTTGTTTTCCGCGCCCTGCTGGGCGACCCCGTTGTGGCAAAGCTGGCAGCGCTGACCGACCGGCTGGAAGCTGCCGACGATACCATCGCCCCCCTGTGCGATGCTGTGGCCGCCTTTGAAGCTGCCCTGTTTGCCCACACCACCAATCTGGGCGATTATCTTTCCAACGCCGTGCTGGAGACCGAGACCGTCTGTGTGCGGCAGGCTGCCGCGGGACAGCTCTCCCCTGTGATGGAGGCCGCCCTGAACAGTGAGCTGAATTTTTTGCAGAAGCTCTGCGGCCTGACGCTGGACACGCTGCTGGAAGCCGCCGACCGGCAGAGCCGGGAGCTGGCGTTCCTGCCCCGTTGGGAGGCAAGGCAGCTCGACCTGACCGCCGCCTACAACCAGCGGATGCGGGAAGCCGGGAAGAAGGGCTACGGCATGTTCGCCAAGCACCACGTGTTCACGGTGGAGAACGGCCAGCTGGTGCCCGTGAAGTACCCCGACCCCCAGAAGCTCAGTGAGCTGCCGGGCTACGAGAAGGAGCGGGAGAAGGTCATCGCCAACACCCGCGCCCTGCTGGCCGGGATGCCCGCCAACAATGTCCTGCTCTACGGCGACGCCGGTACGGGCAAATCCAGCACCGTCAAGGCCATCGCCAACGAGTTCGCCGCCGACGGCCTGCGCCTCGTGGAAGTCAAGAAGAACCAGCTCTATCAGATCCCCGATCTGATGGACAAGCTGGCCGCGAACCCGCTGAAGTTCATCCTCTTCATCGATGATCTGAGCTTCACGGCCAACGACGACAATTTTGCGGCCCTGAAAGCCATCCTCGAGGGCAGCGTGGGCGGCCGGGCCCGGAACATCGCCGTTTACGCCACCTCCAACCGCCGCCACCTCATCAAGGAGACCCTCTCCGACCGCACCGGCGACGACATCCACGAGGCCGACACCCGTCAGGAGCTGATGAGCCTTTCGGCCCGGTTCGGCCTCACCGTCACCTTCCAGCGGCCCGAGAAAGCCCGCTTTGCCGCCATTCTGGAAGAGCTGGCAAAACAGCACCACATCCAGATGCCCATGGAAGAGCTGCTGGTCAAGGCCGAGGCCTTCGCCATCCGCGCCGGCGGCCGCAGCCCCCGCGTGGCCAAACAGTTCATCGAACAGTGCGAGAGCGGCGTGCAGAAATAATGTTTGCTTTTTCGTTTTTATTGATGAGAAAAAGCGCTGTGCAGTGAAATGACTGCACAGCGCTTTTTGCTGTTTTGAAAGAAAACTGCCGCCGCAGGCGGCGGATGAGGCGGTCAGAAAATCAAACGCGCTCGGCCACCAGCTGGAAGCCCTCTTTGGTGAGCTCCTGCCGGATCTGCTCGATCTGGGCATGGTCGCGGGTCTCCAGCACCAGCTTGAGGAAGCAGCTGGAGATGGGCATGTTGGGGTCAGAGCCGTCATGCAGGACAGAGACCACATTGCTGCCGCAGCGGGAAACGATGGCGGCCACCCGCTCCAGCTGGCCGGGCTTATCCTCCAGGGCAATCGTCAGATTGGTCTTGCGGCCGCTCATGATCATGCCGCGGGTGATCACGCGGTTGAGGATGTTTACATCGATATTGCCGCCGGAGATCAGGCAGACGGTCTTTTTGCCCTCGATGGGCAGCTTGCCGAACAGCGCGGCGGCAACCGGCGTGGCACCGGCCACCTTCGGCCACCAGCTTCTGGTTTTCCATCAGGGCCAGGATGGCGGCAGCGGTCTCATCCTCGCTCACCGTCACGATGTCGTCCACATACTCCTCGCAGAGCTGATAGGTCAGCTCGCCGGGGGTCTTGACCTGAATGCCGTCCGCGAAGGTGGCCGCATTTTTCAGGGTCTGATACTTGTGTTCATGCAGGCTGCGGTACATGCTGGGGGCACCCTCGGCCTGCACACCGTAGACCTTGACATCGGGGCGCAGGCTCTTGATGGCAAAGGCCACACCGGCCATCAGGCCGCCGCCGCCCACGGGCACGATGACGGCATCCAGATCGGGCAGCTGGTCAAGGATCTCCAGACCGATGGTGCCCTGACCTGCAATGACCTGTTCGTCATCGTAGGGGTGGATGAAGGTCATGCCGGTCTCGGCCTGCAGCTCCACGGCCTTGTCGTGGGCATCATCATAGGTGCCGGGCACCAGACAGACCTCTGCGCCCAGACTCTTGGTATTTTCCACCTTCATAATGGGGGCACCGTCCGGCATACAGACGATGCTCCTGATGCCCCGGCGGGTGGCGGCCAGAGCCACGCCCTGTGCGTGGTTTCCGGCAGAGCAGGCGATCACGCCCTTTTCGCTCTCCTCCCTGGAGAGCTGGCTGATCTTATAATAGGCTCCCCGCACCTTGAAGCTGCCGGTCACCTGCAGGTTCTCGGTCTTGAGGTAGAGGCGGCAGTCCTTGGAGAGCTTGGGCGCTTCAATCAGGTCAGTCTTGCGGGCAACGTCCTTGAGCACAAAGGCAGCGTGGTAGATCTTATCCAGAGTCAGCATGACGATACTTCCTATCTTCTATCCTTGATTTTTGCATGTGAATATGCATCCCAGTATAAATTAGCAAAAGTACTTTGTCAAATGAACGTATTTCAACATTGTGTTTGCTGGGGTGACCGCCAATGGTTACGCCCGGGCAGGCGGCAGCCCTGCAGCCTGATGCACGCTCCACCTGTTCCCATGCCGTGAAGGCGGTTTTCCCTGACCCAAAAACGCCCCTCTCCGGCATCTGTGAGACCAGAGAGGGGCGTTCTCGTTTTTAACCTTTCATCGGCACAAATCCGACCAGATCCTTCACGACCTCGCCGCCGATGATGAGCCCGGCCACCGAGGGCACAAAGGCATTGGAACCGGGGACCGAGCGCCGGATGGTGCACTTGCGCTGGGTGCCCGGAGGACAGATGCAGTGGTTCTTGCAGCTGATGGAATCATCCTCGATGGGGGTCATGACGGGCTCCTTGGAGTAGACGACTTTCAGGTGCTTGATGCGGCGCTTACGGCACTCGGTGCGCATAACCTTGGCCAGCGGGCAGACGGAGGTCTTGTAGATGTCCGTCACCTCAAAGCGGGTGGGGTCCATCTTGTTGCCGGCACCCATGGCGCAGATGATGGGCACACCGGCCTCTTTTGCCTTGACCACCAGTGCGATCTTCCCGGTGACGGTATCGATGGCATCCACGACGTAATCATACTGGGTGAAATCGAACTGATCCTGCGTCTCCGGAGTGAAGAACGTCTTGTAGGTGGTCACTTTGATGTTGGGGTCGATCTCGTGGATACGCTGTTCGGCCACATCCACCTTGTACTGGCCCACGGTCTTGCGGGTGGCCACGATCTGGCGGTTCAGGTTGGTCAGGCAGACCTTGTCATCATCAATGAGGTCCAGCGCACCCACACCGCTGCGTGCCAGCGCTTCCACCGTGTAGCCGCCCACGCCGCCAATGCCAAACACCGCCACACGGGAATTGTGCAGCTTTTCCATTGCTTCCTTGCCCAGCAGCAGCTGGGTGCGGGAATATTGATCCTGCATAGATACTTGCTCCTCCATTTTACACTGCGCCGTTCATTTTACCGGTTCGGCACAGCTGCTTTCGTTTTACTTTATCACTTTCCTGCAAAGCGCCTGAGCGGTTTATTCCACCGCAACGATGGTGCCGCCTCCCAGCACAACATCCCCCTGATACAGCACCACGGCCTGGCCGGGGGTGGGGGCACGCTGGGGCTGGTCAAATTCCAGCCGGAACTGCCCCTCTCCTGCCGGGTAGACGGTGGCCGCCTGCTCTGTCTGGTGATAGCGGGTGCGGGCCGTGACCCGCAAGGGCGCGGTCAGCTCCGGAATGGCGATCCAGTTCACCTCGTCGGCATAGACGATGCGGTCAAACAGGTTCTCCTCCGGGCCCACCGTGACGGTGTTGGCCTGCATATCCTTGGCGCAGACATACACCGGCGCACCCATGGCAAGGCCAAGGCCCTTGCGCTGGCCGATGGTATACCGCACCGCACCGTTGTGGGTGCCCACCTTTTTGCCGTTCTCGTCCAGAAAATCGCCTGCCGGGTAATGCTTGCCGGTAAAGTCCTCCATGAAGCGGGCGTAATCGCCGTCCGGCACAAAGCAGATATCCTGGCTGTCGTGCTTGCGGGCGTTGATAAAATGCTGCTTTTCCGCGATTTCACGCACTTCGACCTTGTGCAGTCCCCCCAGCGGCAATCGCACATGGGCCAGCTGCTCCTGGGTCAGGTTATAGAGCACATAGCTCTGATCCTTACCCTCGTCCAGACCCTTTTTCAGCAGCCAGCGGCCGGTGGCCTCGTCCTGCTCCACCCGGGCGTAATGGCCCGTGACCACATACTCCATGCCGTGGCCGTCGGCCCAGCGGAGCAGATGGTCAAATTTCATATACCGGTTGCAGTCGATGCAGGGGTTGGGCGTGCCGCCCATCTCGTATACCCGGATGAACTTTTCGATGATCTTCTCCCGGAAGTCGGCGGTAAAATCCAGCACCTCATAGGGGATATCCATCGCAAAGGCCACCTCGGCGGCATCCTCGATATCCTTTTCGGAGCAGCAGGTGTGGAAACCGGACTGCCCCAGCGTCTCGTTGCGGGTGAGCCGCATGGTGATGCCGGTGCAGTCGTACCCTGCCTGCTGCATCAGCCATGCTGCCACCGAGCTGTCCACACCGCCGCTCATGGCGATGAGTGCCCCGGGGCGCTTCGTGTTCTGTGCTTCTGTCATATCGTTCCTCATTCAATAACACACTAAAACAGTAGTATAATACTACCGCAGCTTCTTTCTCTTGTCAAGACGCAGAAAATTGAGCCGCCGCTGCCAGCAGCGCGTCTTTTTCATTGGGTGTCTGCCCAGTGATGACAGCCTCCAACAGGGCGTTCAGCACCTGCCGCAGACCCGGGCCGGGTCTGACCCCCGCCGCCATCAGATCACGGCCATTCACGGCCAGCTGGCTCACCCGGCAGCAGGCATTTTCTGCTGTCAGCCGCTCCGCCTCGGCCTGCAGGGCAGCAAAGGCCCCGATCTGTTCCGGATGCCGGGCACTGCAAAGAGCGGTCAGGCGTTGGATCGTCGGCAGCTCATAGCGGCCTAAAAGACGTTTGGCCATAAGTGTCTGGTCGGAGCCGGGCGTACCGGGAGCTTCCTCTTCGGACACGGTTCGGGCCATTCCATCGCCCGCCCTACTGCCTGCGGCAGCAGGGTCCCACCCCAGCGGACGGTCCTCAGAGGAACTCCCGGCCCACCTGTCTCGGCTCCGGGGCAGGAGAAAGCTCCCGGCACCCCCTCCAGCTTCCCTTTCCAACGCTGTCACCTCATCTGTGAGCGCGTTGGAGCATTTCAGTTTGCGCAGAGCTTTGCGGGCACCGGCTTCTCCCAGCGGGCAGAGAAGGGCCGCCAGCCGGGTGGGCACGTTCTCCGCTGTCGGTTCGATCCGGTCGATGGTACGGCAGAGTTCTGCAAACTGTTCCGGCTGTTTTTCCGGTTCCAGCTCCGGCAGGACAACGGCCAGAACGGCGGGTTCCAGATAGCTTCCGGGCCGGGGGTGCCGCCAGCAGCTTGAGCAGTTCTTCCTGGATGCGCTCCGCCGAAACGCAGTCCAGATGCGGCCCCAGTGCCCGGGCAGCAGCACCGGTGGCGGGGTCGATGGCAAAGCCGAACCGAGCCGCGAATCGGTAGAGCCGCAGGATGCGCAGCGCGTCCTCCTCAAAGCGGCGTTCCGGCTCCCCCACCGCCCGCACGAGATGGGCGGCAAGGTCGTCCCGCCCGCCAAAGGGGTCGATGAGCCCTTCCTCGGCGCTGTATGCCATGGCGTTGATGGTGAAATCCCGCCGGGCAAGATCCTCCCGCACATCCGGCACAAAGCAGACGGCATCCGGGTGGCGGCCATCGGAATAGGCCCCCTCGGTGCGGAAGGTCGTTGTCTCATAGAGCCTGCCGCCCTGCTTCACCGTCACGGTGCCGTGCTGCAGGCCGGTGGGGATGCACTTTTCCTCCCCGAACAGCGCCATCACCTGCTCCGGGCGGGCGCTGGTGCAGAGGTCCCAATCGTGGGGGTCCAGCCCCAGCAGGCTGTCCCGGACACAGCCGCCCACAGCGTAGGCCGCATGGCCCGCCCCATGGAGCACATCCAGCAGCAGGGCTGCACCCGGGTCAAGTTTGATCGTTGTCATGTTGCTTCCTCGTCATATTGCAGGATGATCTGTTTGCCGTCAAAGCCGCATTCCGCCGCCGGGAATACCGCCTGCGCATTGGGCAGGGCGGCTTCCGGTTCAAGGATCATGGGCGAATAATGCATCAGCCAGAACCGGCGCACATCGGCCTTTTTTGCAATGGCCGCCCCCTGCGCAAAAGTGCTGTGCCCCCACTGCTTTGCCTGCGCCTCCTGCTCGTTGTCGGGGTAGGTGGCATCGCAGAGGAAAAGGTCGGCGTTCTGCGCGGCCTGTTCCAGCGCCGGGCAGGGAGCGGTGTCACCCGAGAACACGAACCGCAGACCCCGGCGTGCCGGGCCCAGCACATCCGCAGGGGCGACCACAGCCCCGCTTTCCAGCGGGATGCTCTGGCCCCGCTGGAGCAGTTTCCATGCAGGCACCGGAACGTTCAGTGCCTGGGCCTTTGCAGGGTCAAAGCGGCCCGCCCGGGGCAGGTCGAGCCGGTAGCCCCGGCTGGGCACCCGGTGCCGGGTGCGGAAAGGCGTAAGCTGCGCCCCCGCAGGCCAGCCGGAGGAAAGGGTGGTCAGGTCGATGGGGTCTGTGTCCAGCTGCACAGCCCTGACCGAATACGGCAGCGGCCCGGCCAGGGTGCGCAGGGCGGGCCAGATTTCCTCCAGCCCCTCCGGGCCGTAAAGGGTCAGCGGGCGCTCCCGGCCCTGACAGCCCAGCGTCTGCAGCAGCCCCGGCAGGCCGAAGATATGGTCGCCATGGTAATGAGTCAGGCAGACCGCGTCCAGCTTCATCAGGTTGACCCCGGCCCGGCGGGCGGCGGCCTGGGTGCCCTCGCCGCAGTCAAACAGCAGGCTGTGGCCCCCGCATTCGGCCACCGCCGCTGTCAGTGCCCGGTCCGGCAGGGGCATGGTGGCCGCCGTGCCCAGCAGTGTAATGGTCAGCATAACAGTTCCTCCGTGATTTGTCGGTAACAGTGTACCACATTTTGCGCCCGCACACAATCGGCACAGCCCGGCATAGGATGGCGCAGAGCTCTGATACAAAGGGAGGTTTGACCATGCAGCGCAAAAAAGTCCCCGCCGGGCACCACCGCTTCGGGCTGGCCCGGCTTGTTCTGGTTCTGGCACTGCTGTTTCTCGTCGTGGCGCTCACTGCCGGGCTGGCGGGCTGCCTGTTCCAGCCCGTACTGGCCGCCCGGGGCACGCTGCTGTTTCTGCCGGGGGCGTAAATTATTTTGTGAAAATTGAAATCCCCCTTGACTTCAGGACAGTGACGCGATAAAACCCCGCTAAGCCAGCGAGAGGGCATCCTGCCTGCCCCCGAGAGCAGCCACGCCATCCTCTGCAAACAGAAAACCGCCAGCGTATTTCTACGTCGGCGGTCTTTTTATGGGCGCGGGTGGATTACGCAAGCCGCGCTGCTAAAAACAGCCCACCGGGCTGTTTTTGCCCCTTCTTCTGCGACGGGGCCGCAGCTGTTCGAATCCACCCGCATGAAAACTCAAACTTTCTGCAAACAGAAAACCGCCAGCGTATCTCTACGCTGACGGTTTTTTATGGGCGCGGGTGGATTACGCAAGCCGCGCATCTAAAAAAGCCCCGCAGGGGCTTTTTCCCCCGCCGGACTGTTCGGCGGGTCGATGCTGTTCGAATCCACCCGCCTAGCCTCCGGGAAGGTTATTACAAAACAGAAACTCCAGTACCCGGTTCGGATACTGGAGTTCTTGGTGGGCGCGGGTGGATTCGAACCACCGAAGCTGAAAAGCAGCAGATTTACAGTCTGTCCCCATTGGCCACTCGGGAACACGCCCAGATTCTGTTCACATCCGTTGCCGGACGACTTGTTTATTTTATCAGACTGCGGGCGATTTGTCAACTACTTTTTTCGGATTTTTGCAGCTTTTCTGCGGAAGCTGTCGGCAGGGTCAGTTTTTGGTCAGATGTTTCCGGCGCTCGTAATCCCGCAAGGCGGCAATGGCTTCGCCGGACATGGGGTAGAGGGCAATGAGATTGAATATGGTCATCAGGCCGATGCCCACGTCGCCCAGGTCCCACACCACGGTATAGGCTTCCAGGCCGCCCACCATCAGCATGACAAGGGCCAGCACCTTATAGGCTGTCTGCCAGCCCCAGCGGTCGCCAAAGAGGTACGCCACATTGGAGCGGGCATAGAACAGGATGCCGATGAAGGTGGAGAAGCTGAACAGCGCCAGCGTGACGGCAATGAACACCACGCCAAAGCTGCCCAGATGGTACTGCGCCGCCGCCTGCAGCAGGTCCATGCCGGTCAGCCCAGTGGTGACATTTGCGGGAGCCAGCAGCATCATAAAGGCAGTGCAGCTGCAGATGACCACCGTGTCGATCAGGACACCCAGTGCCTGCACAAAGCCCATCTTCACAGGTCATCGCAGGAGGCAGCCGCTGCCGCACAGGGGGCCGAACCGCTGCCTGCCTCATTGGAGAACAGGCCGCGCTTGACACCGTTCATCAGCACCGCGCCAAAGCCGCCCGCGGCCACCTGCCGCAGGCCGAAGGCTTCCGAGAAGATGCGGCCCAGCACAGCGGGCAGCTGGCGGAAATTTACCGCAATGATGATGACCGTCATCACGAAATAGCAGACCGCCATGATCGGCACGATGACATCCAGGCTTTTCACGGTGGCATCTCTGCGCAGGACAATGACCGCCGAGAGCACCACCAGCACCACCGTGGTCACAATGGGCGGGATGGAGAACGCATTGGCAAAGGCAGAGCTGACCGAGTTGCTGATGACCTGGCTGATGCCGCACCAGCAGATGAGGCCCGAAATGGCAAACAACACCGCGATGATGGAATGACGCAGCTTTTTGCCCCGCTTGCGCTCGGCCAGCACATGGATGTAGTAAGCTGGGCCGCCGCGCTGACCGCCATAGAGCGGGTCGGGCTGCCGGTACTTCTGGGCCAGTGTGGATTCCACAAAGGAGGTGGAGGCCCCCAGCAGGGCCGTGACCCACATCCAGAACACCGCACCGGCACCACCGGCAGACACTGCCGCCACCACGCCCACCAGATTGCCCATGCCCACCCGGGTGGCCGTGGAGACGATGAGCGTCTGAAAAGAGGAAAGGCTGTCCCTGCTCTGGTTCTTCTCGCAGACAGCGGCGATCATATCCCGGAACAGCCGCACGGGCAGCAGCCGGGTGCGCAGGGTGAAGAACACGCCCGCCGTGAGCAGCAGCACCGCCATCAGCGAAATGCCGATGCCGCCACCCACCGGCAGGGTGAACAGATCACCCCAGAGCAGGTTGTATACCGTTTCGATCAAATGGGACATTCTGAGGAGCCTCCTGTTGTGTGATTACTTTATTATAATACAGCACTTCAGGTTTGTAAATCAGAAAATCCCAGCGCAAGGAAAATCAAAAAATCCGAACCTTTCTCTTTCGAGAAAAGGTTCGGATTTTCATTGTTTGGTGCGGATAAGAGGACTTGAACCTCCACCGAGTTGCCCCGATTAGAACCTGAATCTAACGCGTCTGCCAATTCCGCCATATCCGCATATTCTGTTTTGTTCGCGGGCCGTTCGGCTCGGAACGTTAGTTATTATACCACAGCCACAAGAAAAGTCAAGCACTATTTTCAAAATTGTTCGACAAAAAAATGCTCTAAATTTCAGGCACTCCGTACAGGGGCATTTGGGCCGGAATATGGTACAATAAAAGCTGACCGTCCGGCCTGTATGCCGCCGGGCGAGTAATGACGGAATGAGGGAAACCGAATGTTCAATGTTCTGATCTTCATCATCGGCGCGGGCATCATGTTCTACATGGGCCTGCGCAGTGTGCTGCAGCGCCGCCGCTTACAGCAGAAGGGCCAGCGTGTGGAGGCCCGGGTGGCAGGCACCGTTCAGAGCCGGGACGGCGCAGCTTATCTGCTTGAGTTCGAGACCGAGGGCGGCAGCCACCGCCTGCACTACCCCAAAGCCGCCAAGGGCAAGGGCTTTGCCAGCGGGGAAACGGTCACGCTGTACTATGACCCCGAAGATCCCGAAAAGATGTATGTGGAGGGCGACCGCTCCGCTCTGGGGGCCGAGATCCTCTATTTCTGTCTGGCCGTTGTGCTGCTGGCACTGATGGTCAGCTTTAGCCGCTGAAAGGAGGTCACCGCAATGGTATTGGAACATGTAGGAATGCCCCAGCCCGGGGACTGCCGGGTGGTATTCTCCGCCAGCGCCGAAGAGCTGGAAGCGGCCATTCAGGCCGAGCAGGCCGCAGAGAACCCGCCGCAGGCGGAAGAGGACCTGCTGACTGCCGCCGTGAACCGGGCTATCCTGACCGGTTTTTCCACATTATATCAGGAGCTTGTGGAAAAAGAGCATCTGGTTCCCGTGACCGATCCGGATTTTGAGCTGCTGGCCGTCAACCGGGCCGAGGGCTTCCGGGCGGGAGCAGAGTTCTACTGCCTGCCGCCGCTGAAGCTGGAGCGTTACACCGGCTTCACCCAGCCCATCCAGCCCCGGCCCATCCGGCAGGTGAGCATTGAGCTGGAAGTGAACACCCGGCACGGCGATGAAGACCGCGCCGCCGATGCCGCAGGCAAGGCGGCCCTGCGCCAGCAGGTGGCACGGGAGCTCTATGCCCAGCGCTGTGCGCAGGCCAAGGCACTGGCCCGCCGGGAGCTTATCTTCCAGCTGGGCGGCTGTGTCAAGGGTACCCTGCCCAAGGACCTGGTCTCCGGCAACTATTTTGCCGAACAGCGGAACTTCAACCTGCGGCTGCAGGCCAACAACGTCAACTTTGACCAGTACCTCAAGGTGCGGGGCCAGACCGTGGAGCAGTTCCGCACTGAGCTTCACGCACAGGCAGAGCAGAAGCTGCGGGGCAGTCTGGGCCTTCTGATGGTGGCCGAGCAGGAACACCTCTGGCCCACCGATGCCGAAGTGGAGGCCGCGTTGGCGCACTGGAAGGGTGAGCGCACCTTCCCTGCCAACGATTTCCGCAAGGTGCGGCAGGGCATCGCCAGCCAGCGGGCGGCAGAGTTCGTGGAAGCCCACTCCACCCTGCTTCCCCCGCCGGAGGAACCGGTGCTGGAAACCATCGCATAAAAAATGGGAGATGCCGTGTGCCGACATCTCCCATTTTGGTTTTTTCAGGTCTCCACGCCCTCGAACTGGCTGTTATAGAGCTTGGCATAGAAGCCGCCCTGCGCCAGCAGGGTGTCGTGGTCGCCCTGCTCCACGATGTGGCCATCCTTCATCACAAGGATGACATCGGCCTCACGGATGGTGGACAGGCGGTGGGCCACGATAAAGCTGGTTCGGCCCTGCATCATCCGGGCAAAGGCAGCCTGGATGCGCACCTCGGTGCGGGTGTCGATGGAGGAGGTCGCCTCGTCCAGAATCAGCATGGGGGGCAGGCAGAGCATCACGCGGGCGATGCAGAGCAGCTGCTTCTGGCCCTGACTGATGTTGCCGCCGTCCTCAGCAATGACGGTATCGTAACCCTTGGGCAGGCGGCGGATGAAGCTGTCGGCGTGGGCCGCTTTGGCGGCGGCAATGATCTCTTCCTCAGTGGCATCGGGCTTGCCGTAGGCAATGTTCTCCCGCACAGTACCGGCACGCAGCCAGGTCTCCTGCAGCACCATGCCGTAGCTTCCGCGCAGGGAGGCGCGGGTCAGGCTGCGGATATCGTTTCCGGCCACCTCAATGGAGCCGCCGTTGACATCGTAGAACCGCATGAGCAGATTGATGAGGGTGGTTTTGCCAGCCCCGGTGGGGCCGACGATGGCGATGCGTTGGCCGGGCTTCACATCCAGATCCAGGCCCTCGATGAGGGGGCGGTCCGGCAGGTAGCGGAAGGAAACGTCCTTCAGCTCCACATGGCCGTCGGTCTCCAGCACCTTGGCGTTCTCCGCCTCGGGCACCTGGTCCTCGGCATCCAGCAGCTCGAACACACGGGCCGCGCAGGCCAGTGCGTTCTGCAGCTCGGTGACCACGCCGGAGATCTCGTTGAAGGGCTTGGTGTACTGGTTGGCATAGTTCAGGAAGATGCTCAGCTGGCCGATGGTGATGCCGCCCGCCACAGCGTAAACGGCACCCACCAGACCGACACCTGCATAAACGATGTTGTTCACAAAGCGGGTGGCGGGGTTGGTCATGCTGGAGAAAAAGATGGCCTTCAGGCTCACGCTCTGCAAGCGGCCATTCACCTCGTCAAAGGCAGCAAGGCTCTCGGCCTCGTGGCCAAAGGCCTGCACGACTTTCTGGCCCTCGATCATCTCGTTGACCAGAGCGGTCTGCTCACCACGGACGGTGCTCTGGCCCCGGAAATACTTGTAGCTGCGCTTGGCGAGGAAACTTGCCACGACGAGGCTCAGCGGGGTGATGCAGACCACCACCAGCGTGATGGGCACATTCTCACTGAGCATAAACAGCAGGGTGCCAAGGATGGTCAGCACACCGCTGAACAGCTGGGTAAAGCCCATGAGCAGGCCGTCCGCAAAGGTGTCCACATCGGCGACCATGCGGCTGACGATATCGCCGGAGGGGTGGCTGTCCAGATAAGAGAGCGGCAGGGTCTGGATCTTACGGAGCGCGGCGTTGCGCAGGTCCCGGCTGACCGAGAAGGTGATGCGGTTGTTGCAGACACTCAGCAGCCACTGGGCCAATGCAGCCACTACGGCCACGATCACGATCTCCACCACGATGCGCAGAACACCGTTGAAGTCCACATTCCCCTTGCCCAGCATCATATCAATGGCGCTGCCGCAGAGAATGGGGATATACAGCTGGGCAGCCACGCTCACAGCGGCCACGATCAGGCTGCACACCACAAAAAAGCCGTAGGGGCGGATCTTTTCCAGCACCCGCCGAAGCGTTGCGTTGCGCTGTTCCGGGGTCAGCTTACTCTTTGCTTTTGCACTCATTTCTGCGCATCCCCTTTCTTGAACTGGCTGGCGTAGATCTCCTCGTAAACGGGGCAGGTCTTCAGCAGATCGGCGTGCCTGCCCAGACCCACCATCCTGCCGTCATCCAGCACGATGATCTGGTCGGCGTGCTGCAGGCTGGCGGCGCGCTGGCTCACGATGAACACGGTCAGGTCACCGGGCAGAGCGGCCAGTGCCTTGCGCAGGGCCGCATCGGTGGCGTAGTCCAGCGCGCTGGCGCTGTCGTCCAGGATCAGGATCTCCGGCTTGCCCACCAGCGCACGGGCAATGGTCAGGCGCTGCTTCTGGCCGCCGGACAGGTTCCGGCCGCCCTGCTCCACAGGCTCGTCCAGCCCAAGGGGCTTTGCCCTGACAAAATCCGCAGCCTGCGCGGTCTCCAGTGCGGCCCACAGGTCAGCGTCCGCCGCGTTCTTGTTGCCCCACAGCAGGTTGGAGCGGATGGTGCCGCCAAACAGCTGGGCTTTCTGCATCACGACCGCCACACTGCCGCGCAGAGCCGCGCGGGGGTACTCCTGCGCCGGACGGCCCAGGATCTCCACGGTGCCCTCCGTGGCATCATAGAAGCGGGGGATCAGGTTGATCAGGCTGGATTTGCCGCTGCCCGTGCCGCCGATGACACCAATGGTCTGGCCGCGCTTTGCGGTAAAGCTGATGTCGGTCAGGCTGGGGGCACCGGCACCGGCATAGGTCAGGCTGACATGGTCGAACCGCACAGCATCCCCGGCCTTATCCGCAGATGCCTCGCCCTTGAGGGCCGCGGGGAACTCCATGCCGGGCTCGGTGTCCAGCACAGCCTGCACACGGCCGGCACAGGCCAGCGCTTTGCTCACCTGCACGATCAGGTTTGCCAGCTTGACCAGCTCCACCAGGATCTGGTTCATGTAGTTCACCAGCGCGATCACATCGCCGGAGGCCATGCCGCCCACATTGATCTCGATGCTGCCCACATAGAGCAGAGCCACGATGGCCAGATTGATGATGACGTAGGTCAGTGGGCTCATCAGGGAGGAGATGTGGCCCACATGGAGCTGCATCCGGGTCAGCAGATCATTGGCCGACTCAAAGCGGTCGATCTCGCTCTGCTCCTTATCAAAGGCGCGGACCACGCGCACACCGGTCAGGTTCTCGCGGGTCAGGCCCAGCACACGGTCCAGCCGGGCCTGGGCCGTTTTGTACAGCGGGTTGGTGATGACCATGACCCCAAACACCACCACGCTCAACAGCGGGATGGCGACCACAAAGATCCAGGCGGCCCGCACATTCACGGTGAACGCCATGACCATGGCACCAACCACCACGAACGGGCTGCGCAGGAACAGGCGCAGGAAGAGGTTCAGGCCGCTCTGCACCTGATTGAGGTCGCTGGTCATCCGGGTGATGAGGGTGCTGGTGCCCATGGTGTCCATCTCGGTAAAGCTCAGCGTCTGGATGTGCTCAAACAGCGCATGACGCAGACCGGTGGAATAACCCACGGCGGCTTTGGCCGAGAAGTATTGGGCCGTCAGGCTGCACGCGAGGCCGACGATAGCCAGAAGCAGCAGGATGCCGCACCGCACGAGGATGTAGTGGAAATCGTGGGCCGCGATACCCACGTTGACGATGTCGGCCATCACAAGCGGCACGAACAGGTCAAACGTGGCTTCCAGCATCTTGAACAGCGGCGCAAGCACAGCCTCGCGCTTGTAGCCGTTCAGGTGGGTAAGCATTTTATTCAAGGGGTGATTCTCCTTTCCCAGTGATAGCGGGTGTAAACTTCACAGTTCTTTATTATAGTACAGGAAATCCAAAAAAGCCAGTTTAAATCACGCCATTGCGCACCGTGCCCTGCCAGAACAAGGAAAGGGACTGCCGCACAGGGGAGATCCCAGTGCAGCAGTCCCTTTTCATAGGAGGTAATGATTCGGAGAACAATGAGCGGCATCGGGCTTCCGGGCCTTTTTGTAGCGGTACATCTCCCGGTCGGCCCGGTTCTTCACCGCCAGCACATCCTCCCCCAAAAAGGGAGCTGAACCAAAGGACACCGTGGGCAGAAAGTCCACGGCTTTTCGCCGCTGTTCCAGCTGGCGTACAAACTCCTGCGCGCACTGGGCCTCCCGGTCGGCGTTTTCCATCAGCACGCAGAACTCGTCGCCGCCGGTACGGTAGCAGTAGCCGCTGCGGGCATAGGCTTTTTTGATGCAGCGGCCGATCTCGGCCAGACAGATATCTCCCTGCAGGTGGCCGTAGCGGTCGTTGACCTGCTTGAAGTCGTCCACATCGAACACCACCAGCACCCCGCCGCGGCGGCGCATCTCAGCAGTGCGGTTCAGATAGCTGTTCTGATTCAGCAGCCCGGTAAGGGCATCCAATTGGTTCCACATCTCGCTGCAGTAGATAAAGTACAGCACCGACAACAGGGTAACGCACAGCCATGTAACGTGAAGCTCCGGCAGTGTCACCTGAATGATGGTCTCAATGAGCAGAAAGAACATCAGAGGGTAGATCAGCGCCCGGCTGCGGTTCTGGAATTCCCGCGCCGTGACGAAGGTGGACACCGAAAGATACACGATGGCCGCAAAGTACATGATGATATAAATATAGAAGTATTGCCCGCGGGAATAAACGTTGTCGGCGCTGACGGAGAACACCAGCCCGGCGGGGATGGACAGAGCAAGGAGCAGCAGGTAGCACGCCTCGCAGCACACCGCCGCCCTGAACCAGCGGTTCATCCTCTTTTTCCGGTCCATGACATACACAAGGCAGAGACACACTCCCGGGGACAGGCCGAACCCCAGATAGTTGGACAGGATGTTCAGCCAGCGGTAGCCCGCCGGGGTGCCATCCACCGCCAGTGTCACCACCTCCAGCACCGAGATCATCGCGATCAGCGCAAAGGCAAAGAAAAATCCCTGCTTCTGCTTTTTGTTCAGGGACTCGCTGAGCTTTGTGAGGACGCACATGAAGCTCAGCACAAAAAGGTCAATGGCCGTTAATACATAAAAATATCCATTCATTGTGGCTTGTTTCACCCTTTGGACTTCTGTGATCTGGTCAGCCATCAAAACGATCCCGACCGTCCAGAACTTAGTCAAAAGCCGCTATGTTCTTCAGATTGCTCATCTATCTCTCTGGCAATCGATTCAAAAATCTCAGATTCTTCTTTTGTTTCCAAGTGATTCGGATTCGACAACATTGTATCCATTAGACTCGTTTTCAACCTCTCACAGCATGGCTTAAAGGAGACATATGTAATACCTCCACCAATAATCCCACCAGCAACCGGGATAGCCTTCTTGAAGAAACCGGAGAATACCTCTTTTGTCATTTTGACACCGAACCATTTAGCAATGCTTTTTACGATTGGGTAAATTGCTCCTTTGGTCAGAGCCTTTTTCATCAGTTGCCTTTCAACACCTTCGCCAAGCGCTTTCGCCATAGCTTTGATTGCATTGTTGGCACCCGCAACGCCAAACATCACACCCATGGCAATGATCAAAGTGTTCATCGTAGAAGTATCGATCTGTGCTTCATTATCAGCAGATATAATTTCTGGAAAGCCATATAGATACATCAGTTCCTGTGCTGCCCTAAGCGTGTAGCCATAATACTGCATGATATCTGTTGGAATGGTCGCTGCCATAGCTGCACCGCCGGGCGCTCCCAATGCGGCTGAGATTCCAGATACAAAATACCGCTCATGCTGAATCACCGCGTCTGCAATTTTATTGATTTCCTCCAGTGAAATGCCCGCCTTCATCGGGGTTGTTCTAACCGCTTTTTCAATGGTTGCAGCATCATAATGTGCGCGGAACTCGTTTGTCAAAAATCTGTTTCGCTCCACTTTCACACCCGGCGTTCTCAGCCCAAGGATAATGATATCTTCAATATCTACTTTGCCGTCGTGATTTGCATCCAGTTGATCCATAACAGCATCCTTTGCGGCAGCACCTGTATTTACAACTGTGTTCTTTCCGGCAGTCAATGCATCTCCGGTTTTAGTTGCAGCAATTTCGATGCCATGTACAATACCGGGAGCAACAGTCTCATTGATCTTTTTTGCATTCTCCTGCACAGTATGGATTCCGCTATACAATGCGTCTTTTATATTCAGCATATAGCCTTTCCTCTCAAGTTTCAATCAATGATATTATCTTTACTTACATCATTTGCAAATCCGCAGGCCACGCATTTCCATGCTCCAGAAAGCGTTAAAAATCCGGGCTGAACATTCAGAAACCGTCCACAATGATCGCAAAACCAGAATATCTCACCTGATAACATATCGCTTTGTGCAATACAATACGAACACTTCTGGCAAGCCCACACATTATCTACCAGCAACATTGTCTCTCCACAACAAGGGCACATCATTGCTTTTATTTTTCTAAATCTCTGAAGGTCCTTTTGTTCTTCTGGCAAAGATGCAAAGCTCCGCACTGGTGCATTTTTTCCGACAGTTACTTTCAACTTTTTCATAATTACATTCCTTTCTGGTGTTTATTTCTACTCACCATAAGAGAACATGAATTTTTCGCGGATTCAATTATACACCCAGCTTTACCTTCCCCGGTTATCCCAACTCCACTGGAAGCTATCCACCCTAGTCTGCCCCCTCACCAGCGCGCCGACTACCTCACAATGGGCGGTCTGGGGGAAGAGATCAACAGGGGTAAAGCCCTCGGCGCGGTAGCCTTTGGCGGTCAGGAGGGCAAGATCACGGGCCATGGTCTCGGGGTTGCAGCTGACATAGACCACCCGTTTGGGGGCCATGCGGGCCACGCTCTCGATGAACCTGGGGGGTGGAGCCTTCGCGGGGCGGGTCCATGAAAATGACATCTGCTCTCTGCCCGGCGGCCGCCGCTTCTGTGATCCACTGGGTGGCATCGGCGGCAAAGAAGCGGGCGTTTTTCACGTCGTTGTGCCTTGCGTTGCCGATGGCATCCCGGACAGCGTCCCGGTTCAGCTCCACGCCCACCACCTGCTTTGCCCTGCCGCTGGCGGTCAGACCGATGGTGCCAATACCGCAGTAGGCATCCAGCACCACTTCTTTGCCGGTCAGGCGGGCGGCTTCCACAGCCAGACCATACAGCACCTCGGTCTGGTCATGGTTGATCTGGTAGAAGCTCCGGGGGCTCAGGGCATAGGTCTTGCCGCAGAGGGTATCCAGAATGAAGCCCTTGCCGTAGAGCACCTTTTCCTCTTCGCCCAGCACCACGCTGGTGCGGCGGGGGTTGTAGTTCTGCACCACGGTGGTCACGGGGACATGGCGCTTTTCGGCTTCGGCCAGCAGAGCACGGACAAAGTTTTTCGCCCCGGGCAGAACCGGCTGGGCGGTCACCAATACCACCATCACCTGCCCGGACACCACACCGCGCCGCAGCAGGCAGTGGCGGAACAGGCCGGTGCCCTTGTCCTCATTGTAAGGCTGGTAGCGGCAGGTGCTGGCCGCCGCCCGCACTGCCTGCATCACGGTGTCCAGCACTTCGTCCTGCAGCAGGCAGCTTTCCACAGGCAGCACTTTATGCGTGCCTGCCGCATAGATGCCGGACACCAGTTTCCCGCCGGGGCCCGCTGCAAAGGTAGAGATCACCTTATTGCGGTAATGGCAGGGGTTTTCCGCGCCCCGGATGGGAGCCACCGGGCCGTATTTCCCCACCAGCTTACGGACAGCGGCTTCTTTTTGTTTGAGCTGCTCGGCATAATCCAGCCCCAGCATCGGACAGCCGCCGCATTTTTTTGCTTTCAATCTGCACTCCATCGTATCTCCTTCCGCCTCTTGACAAAACAAGAAAAAATCACTATACTACAAATAGAAAAGGCACTGCGACAAGCGGTTAGCCCTGAAGGGTTTTAGCTATCTATTTGCATAGAAAACCGTCACCGGCCAGGGTGGCGGTTTTCGCTTTTCACCTTGATGGTAAATACCAGTCCAAAAATATGGAACGTCAAAGTAATAGGCATCGCTCTCACCTCCTTCCGGAAGTGTGGGCTAACCGCCTGCCGTTATGTGCAGTACCTTTTCATGTCTAATTTTAGCATATCTTGTGATAGAATGCAACGAAAAAGCTCCCGTAATGGGAGCTTTTTCGTTTTTCCGTCACCCATAGGGATCGTACAGGTCGTATTCTTCTGCCTCCTGATGCTGCTCCTCCAGCACCCGGATGGCCTGTTCCAGCTGGCTCTGGGAAGCGCCGCTCTCGCTGGCAAGGGCGCGGACCGCTTCGGGCAGGCTGCCGCCGAACAGGGTGTCCATCCGCTGGCGCATGGCCGCAACGCAATAGGCCCGGCGGGTGACCGTGGGCAGATAGGTGTTCTGGCTTCCCGCCTTGCCGCCCTTGACCCAGCCCTTTTCCTCCAGACGGTACAAAAAGTTGAGCACCGTGGCCGGAGCCCAGCCGGTGGCGGTCAGCTTTTCGCTGATATCCCGCCGGGTGGCCGGGGGCGGGGCAGTCCCAGACCGCCAGCAGCACCTGCTCCTCGGCGGCAGAGAGTGGTTTCAGTCTGTCTGAAAGTCCGTACACCGGTTTCACCTCCGATTTTTTGCTTTTACATTTGTCTTATTTCAACACGATTATACCACACCCGGCACAAACAGGCAAGCAGTAAAAGTAAGGAGCCATGCGGTAAAACCAGCATATTTTTACATTTGTCTTAAAAGTGCTCTTTATTCAAGGACAGTTGTGTGTTTTGTGCGTTCAGGGCAGGCAGAGCAGTCCCATCTTTGTGCAAAGATGCTCTTGTTTTTGCACCCCCGGAACCGGTATACTACGGACAAATCAAGCACACACCTGCCGCAGATGAGAGCGGCGGTACGGATAGGAAAGGGAGAGTTCCATATGGCACGAGTATACAACTTCAGCGCAGGCCCCAGCATGTTACCGGAAAAGGTGCTCCGTCAGGCACAGGCAGAGCTGCTGGAATACGGCGATTCCGGCCAGAGCGTGATGGAGATGAGCCACCGCAGCAAGTGGTTCGATGCCATCATCACTGAAACCGAAGCCACCCTGCGCCGGGTGATGAACATCCCTGACAACTACAAGATCGGTTTCTTCCAGGGCGGTGCCACCCAGCAGTTTGCCATGGTGCCCCTGAACTTTATGACCACAGGCAAGGCCGATTATCTGGTCACCGGCAATTTCTCGAACCTGGCCGCCAAGGAAGCCGCCAAGTTCGGCGAGGTGAACATCGTTGCTTCCAGCAAGGACAAGAACTTCACCTACATCCCGGACGTCAACGCCATCGACTACGACAAGGACGCAAGCTACATCCACATCTGCCAGAACAACACCATCTTCGGCACCCAGTACGTTGAGGTACCTCAGGTGGAGGGTGTGCCGCTGGTGGCGGACATGAGCTCGATGATCCTCTCCAAACCTGTGGACGTGAACAAGTATGGCTGCATCTACTTTGGCGTGCAGAAGAACGTAGCCCCCGCCGGCATGGCCATTGCCATTGTCCGGGACGACCTGCTGGGCCACGCCGCTGACACCGTGCCCACCATGATGAACTACACCACCCTGCTGGCCAAGGACAGCATGTACAACACGCCCCCTGCTGGTGCATCTATATGACCGGTCTGGTGCTCAAGTATCTGGAAAACGACATCGGCGGTCTGGAAAACATGCAGAAGATCAACGAAGCCAAGGCCAAGCTGCTGTACGATTATCTGGACGGTCAGGAGTTCTTCCACAACCCTGTGGAGCACCGCTACCGCAGCACGATGAATGTCACCTTTACCAGCCCCGACCCCGACATGGACAAGAAGTTCTGCGCCGAGGCCGCCGAAGCCGGTTTTGTCAACCTGAAGGGACACCGCAGCGTGGGCGGCATGCGCGCTTCCATTTATAATGCCATGCCCGCCGAAGGCGTGGAAAAGCTGGTGGACTTCATGGAGAAATTCCGCAAGGCAAATGCCTGATTTGTGTATAGGAGGGGAAAGTATGTTTACGATCAAGACCCTGAACGCCATCAGCCCGGTGGGCCTGGCAAAGCTGAACAAGAATCTGTTTGATGTTTCGGTGGACACCGACCGAGTCCCCGACGGCATTCTGGTGCGCAGCGCCGACCTGCTGAACACCACCTTCAACTACAACCTGCTGGCCATTGCCCGTGCCGGTGCCGGTGTGAACAATATCCCGCTGGATCGCTGCTCGGAGCAGGGCATCGTGGTGTTCAATACCCCCGGTGCCAACGCCAACGCCGTGGCTGAGCTGGTCATTGGGATGCTGATCGCAGGCAGCCGCAATGTGGCCGCCGCCGCCCAGTGGTGCCAGGGCCTGGCCGGCGACGCCGCCATGGCCAAGACCGTGGAAAAGGGCAAAAACAGTTTGTGGGCAACGAGATCAAGGGCAAGACGCTGGGCGTCGTCGGTCTGGGTGCCATCGGTTCCCGGGTGGCCAACTGTGCCATCGCGCTGGGCATGGAGGTCTACGGCTACGATCCCTACATCTCCATTGATGCCGCCTGGAACCTTTCCAGCCAGGTACACCACTGCGTAAACCTGAACGACATGCTCCCTCTGTGCGACTACATCACCATCCATGTTCCCTACCTGCCCACCACCAAGGATACCATCAACACCCAGACCCTGGCCCTGTGCAAGGACGGCGTAAAGATTCTGAACTATGCCCGCGGTGAGCTGGTGAACACCGCAGCCCTGCTGGAGGCCATGGAGACGGGCAAGGTCTCCGGCTACATGACCGACTTCCCCACTGAGGCCATTCTGGGCAAACCCGGCATCGTCTGCACTCCGCATCTGGGTGCTTCCACGCCGGAGGCCGAGGACAACTGTGCCGCAATGGCCGCGCAGGAGATCAGCGATTACCTCAAGAACGGCAACATCACCCACTCGGTGAACATGCCCGAGGTGCATCAGCCCCGTGCAGGCGGCAAGCGCATCTGCATCATCCACAAGAACGAGCCCGGCATGATCAGCCAGATCACCGCCCTGACCACCGAAGCGGGCCTGAACATTGAAAACATGGTGAACAAGAGCAAAAAGAACATGGCTTACACCATGCTGGACGCGACCGGTGCCGTGGACGGCAGGCTGGCTGAGAAGCTGGCCGCTATCCCTGCTGTCATCCGGGTGCGCATCCTGTAACACTGCCAACCCTTAGCTTTCCCCTCGCCCCATCTGTTCATGGGCGGGGGATTTTTTGGTACAGCGTACTGTCGGGCCAGCGGTGTATTCCCCGCAAGTGATACGGGGCATTCCATCCCCGCCCAACTGCCTGCGGCAGTCGGGTCCCACCCTCCGGACACTTGCTTGGGGAACACCCGCCGTCCCTCCGGGCAGGTCTTCTGATATAAAATCCCCCCTGCCGTCATACAGCAGAGGGGAGAAAGAAGATCAGAGTGTTTACAGCTTTTTGCCGGTCAGCAGCTCGTAGGCCTCCAGATACTTGGCAATGGTCTTGTCAATGACATCCTGAGGCAGATCGTAGTTGCTGTCGGGATTGGCCTTCAGCCAGTCGCGGACGAACTGCTTATCGAAGGAGGGCTGGCTGTGGCCCGGCTCATAGCCCTCCAGCGGCCAGAAGCGGGAGGAATCCGGGGGTGAGCATCTCGTCGCCCAGCACCACGTTGCCGTCCTCATCCAGGCCAAACTCGAACTTGGTGTCGGCAATGATGATGCCGCGGGTCAGGGCGTACTCGGCGCACTTCTTGTACAGGGCGATGGTGTAGTCCCGCAGCTTGGTGGCGTACTCCTCGCCGTGGCCGGGGAACTGCTTTTCCAGCACCTCGATGCTCTTTTCGTAGGAGATGTTCTCGTCGTGGTCGCCGATCTCAGCCTTGGTGGAAGGAGTGTAGATGGGCTCGGGCAGCTGCTGGGATTCCTGCAGGCCCTCGGGCAGGCGGATGCCGCAGACGGTGCCATTCTGCTGGTAGCTGGCCCAGCCGCTGCCGGTGATGTAGCCGCGCACGATGCACTCGATGGGCAGCATGGTCAGCTTGCGGCACTTCATGCTCCGGCCCTCAAAGGCAGGCGTGCGGAAGAACTCGGGCATATCGGCGGTATCCACGCTCAGCATGTGGTTGGGCAGAACATCCTTGGTGTAGTCGAACCAGAATCTGCTCATCTGGGTCAGCACCTTGCCCTTGTTGGTCACTTTATTTTTCAGGATCACATCAAATGCAGAGATACGATCGGTGGCAACCATAATGAGGCTGTCGCCATTGTCATAGATCTCGCGGACTTTGCCTTCCTTGATGGGCTTGAATTCAGTCATAGCAAACACTCCATTTTTCCTGATAGCTCTTTCATCAACGTCCTCGCCCGCTCCGGCATTGCAAAGCAATGAAGGACAGGGTGAGCCGTTTTCCGTTTACCTATTCAGTCTATCACACTTACTGTCCGTTTGGAAGGAACAGATTCCAAGGAAAATCACCCGCAATTTTCGATTTCTTCGTGAAAAGTGTCAAAAATCAGCAACATTTTTCGTCGAATTGACGGCTAAAGTCGTACTTTCCCGGTTGACAGCGGCTCAGAACATGGTATCATTGAAGTATCAGAATTCAACTGCATCAGGAGGTAAGACCTATGGGCAAATTCCCGAAAGACTTTTTTGTGGGGCGGTGCCACTGCCGCCAACCAGTGCGAGGGCGCTTACAACGAGGGCGGGCGCGGCCTGTCCAGTGTGGACGTGGTGCCCTTTGGCCCCGACCGCTTCCCCGTGGCGCTGGGCCAGCTGAAGATGCTGGACTGCGATGCCGAGCACTTCTACCCCTCCCACGAAGCCATTGACATGTACCACCACTTCAAGGAGGACATCAAGCTCTTTGCCGAGATGGGCTTCCGCTGCTACCGCCTGTCCATTGCCTGGACCCGCATCCTGCCCAACGGCGATGACGCGCAGCCCAACGAAGAGGGCCTGCGTTTCTATGAGGAGCTCTTTGATGAGTGCCACAAGTACGGCATTGAGCCGCTGGTGACCCTGTGCCACTTTGATACCCCCCATTGCCCTGATCAAAAAGTACGGCGGCTGGAAAGACCGCCGGATGGTGGATGCCTACACCCACTACTGTGAGGTGCTGTTCCAGCGCTTCCGGGGTAAGGTCAAGTACTGGCTGACCTTCAACGAGATCAACATGCTGCTCCACATGCCCTTTATGGGAGCCGGTCTGCTCTTTGCGCCCGGCGAGAACGTGCAGCAGGTCAAGTATCAGGCCGCTCACCACGAGCTGGTGGCCAGCGCAAAGGCCGTCAAGCTGGCCCATGCCATCATGCCCGATGCCATGGTGGGCTGTATGCTGGCCGCCGGTCAGTTCTACCCCGCACCTGCTCACCTGCCGATGTGCAGGCCGCTGCCGAGGCTGACCGCGACAACTACTTCTTCATTGATGTCCAGTCCCGCGGCGAATACCCTGTCTGGGCCAAAAAGCGGATAGAGCGTGCAGGCATTGCCCTGCAGATGGAGCCGGGCGACGAGCAGCTGCTGAAAGAGGGCACGGTGGACTTCATCTCCTTCAGCTACTATTCCAGCCGCTGCACCACTGTGGACCCCGAACTGATGAACAAGGCCAACGGCAATGCCATCATGGATGCCGTCAAGAACCCCTACCTCAAGGCCAGCGATTGGGGCTGGGCCATCGACCCGGTGGGCCTGCGCATCACCATGAACAGCCTGTATGACCGCTACCAGAAACCGCTCTTCATCGTGGAGAACGGTCTGGGTGCGGTGGACAAGGTGGAAGCAGATGGTTCCATCCACGACACCTACCGCATCGACTACCTGCGGGCCCACATTGAGCAGATGGAAAAGGCCATCAACGAGGATGGCCTGCCCCTGCTGGGCTACACCACCTGGGGCCCCATCGACCTGGTCTCCGCCTCCACCGGCGAGATGAAAAAGCGCTACGGCTTTATCTATGTGGACAAGGACAACGCCGGAAACGGCACCCTTACCCGCAGCCGGAAGGACAGCTTTTACTGGTACAAGAAGGTCATCGCCTCGGACGGTGAAGACCTTGCCTGAGCCAACTGTGAGGAAAGGAATCATAGCACAAGATGACGACACCCCAAATCATTGCGCACCGCGGTGCATCCTATCTGGCCCCTGAGAACACGCTGGTCGCCTTCCGCAAGGCGATGGAGATTGGTGCGGACGGCGTGGAAATGGATGTACAGAAGACCTACGACAACGAGCTGGTCATCCACCACGACTATAGGTGGACATGCACACCGACATCTCCGGCCAGATCTACGACCTGACCATGGGCGAGCTGAAGGCTCTGGATTTCGGCAGCTGGAAAGGTGCCATCTACGCCAACGAGAGGATCGCCACGCTGCAGGAAGCGCTGGAGCTCTGCGCTTCGGCATGGAGGGCACCCAGGTGCAGCTGGAACTGAAAAGCCCACTGGAGGACGACCCCGACTTTGTGCCCCGGGTGCTGGATGCGGTCCGCGCCGCCGGGCTCACTGATCGGCTCACCCTCATCTCCTTCCACCACTCTCAGCTGCGGCAGGCAAAGCAGCTGATGCCCGAGCTGAAGGTAGGCGCGCTGACCTACGGCGCTTTCCTCAGCATGGTGCTTCCCCCGCCGGTGATATGGAAGGATCTGGGTCTTGTGAACAGCATGGATGAGCCCTTCAGCGAGGAAAACTGCATCGATCTGCGGAATAATCTCATCTACCGCACTGTGGCCGACAAGGTCGATATGCTCCGTGCCAACTTCCCCGGCGAGACCGTGGAGCAGGTCATCGGCCATCTGGAGGAGCAGGCGGATGTGGCTGCCTACATCAAAACGCTGGATTTCCCCGTGGATATCGTCAGCTGCGAGTACCACACCGCCTATTCCAACCCCGATCTTGTGAATCAGCTTCATGCCATGGGCATCCAGGCCGCGTTCTGGACCGTGGACACCCAGGACGCAGTCCGTTCCCTGCTGCCCCTTGGCCCTGACTGCATCGTCACCAACCGGCCTGACCGCGTGCGGGAATGGGTGAATGCGGAAATGAGAAAATAAAAAGATCACAAAACGTCCCCGTGCAGGATATCAAAACTGCACGGGGACGTTTTCTATGTCAGAATGCAAAAATCATTATGAAAACATACCGGTCGTTTCTGCTTCTGCCGGTCTTACTGTCGGTATTGAAATATAATGATTCCATAGGTCATTTCGTCGATCTGTACGCTCGCAAATCCGACCTGAACTTTTGCACTTTCAAACGTACACTCAGTCGGTTCTAACTGAACCACATGATCGTTAATTTCTTCCAGAATCAACCGTCTTTTTATCGATTCATAATACTCACTTTCATACGCAACGTTTTTGCAATACGAAACATAATAGGCATTCGCATCGCCGTTTTTCACCAGTTCCTGGCTCAACTCGTCTGACACGGTATCCAAATGCGCACCGCCTCGAATCGCAGTCCGAATACCGTTCATTTTTGCAACGTTTTCCGCCATCGCAGCCACTTCTCTGTTCGTTTCAAAGCGTTGGATCAGGCTATTTATCCCATAGAAATGATCATTCATCATGGCGACCAGTTCATCTTCCAGGATTATATTCTCTCTCGGTTCTTCCCTTATGACTACTTCGCGCACTGTCTCAACTTCCCGAACCACTTCCACAACCTTTTCAGGCGTACAACTCGTCAGACAAAGCGCAATCAGGATGCTGGCAAAAATCGTTGTAGTACATTTCGACATCTGTTTCATCATAGTCTTCTCCTGTCACCGGCATTTTCAATCTAACGAAACGGCTTCTCCAAGGGGATGCTATATGCTCATAATACCGGTTATTTTGTCGATTTGTCAACAACCAGATCATTTCAGACATCATTTTCTCTTTTTCGACAGGAAAAAGCTCACGATAATATCGTGATTGCACAAAAAAGTGCCTCAAAAATTTTAATAAGATACTCCTCTGCAATCCGTTCTGAACCGCCTAATGAAACCATGTCTTACCCCGCTCTCTCCAAAGTGAGAAAATAGTACCATAAAAATGTATTTTTGAGAGCAGTCTGAAAAATACAGAGACGCAGCAAGCAGAACTCCATGGAGAAGCAGCCCTCCAACCGTGCAGAAAACCAGATACGTCCCTTTACTGTCGGCAGAAAGAACCGGCTGTTCAGCGACACGCCTGCCGGTGCAAAGGCCAGCGCGGTGATCTACAGCATTGTGGAAACTGCAAAGGCAAACAGCCTTGCGCCCAGAGATTATATCCAGCTTTCCGCATTCTGACATAACAAAGCTCCCCCGTGCAGCTTTGTTACGGTCTATTAACGGTTAATTACAAATTTTCTTTGGTGCGCTCGAAGGAACTCGAATCCCTGGCCCTCTGATTAAAAGAGCCCACCGGGCAGAACACTCTGATTTTAGAAGTTTCGAGTTTTCGTTATTTTTGTGCAAAGCATCGTGATTTTCCGCCCGGCAATTTCTGCACCCTTTGTCGTATTTTGCAAGTCAGAGTACCCATTGCAACCCTTGAAACCGTGCAAAAACAGTGCAGAAACCGTGCACTTACTCTGGGATAAATAACAAATGATGATTTTTAATCCATGACTTGGTGGCGATCTGAGTGACCACAAAGGTAAATCTAATATACAGGAAAGAAGAATTCCCACTCGTCTGAGGTTCTCAGGGGAGTAGGCATTTCTGTATCATGGCGTTTTTATCTGTCACTTGCCGCTTTTAGCATGGAGGTTGCCATTTGGGGAATGAAGTTTCCACTTTTTATATGGCAAGTTTCCGCGCTTCCCGCATTGCTTTTCACACTTTCCGTACAACTCCGTGGTGCTGTCCGCGGTCTCTGGCGGCTGCTTTTCTCCACAAAGCATGACCTTGGCAGAGAAAACGCCATTCTGATGGGTAAATGTGCTTGCACCGCCGGTCTTTTCTGCAATATGCTGGACAGACTGGATGCCGATCCCGTTTTCCTTTCGCTTGGACGAGCGGAAGAGCCCGCTTTTTTCGTTGACTTCACCGTCAAATGCGTTTTCTACTTCGACCAAAAGAAGCCGCTCGGCATGGACATACGCGGTGATCCCGATCTTGCGCCGGGCGGGTGTGGTGCGCAGGCTGGCTTCGAATGCGTTTTCCAGAAGATTAGACAGCACCAGACACAGATCGATCTCGTCCACAGGAAGCACCTGTGGTAAGTCGAGTTTGGCACAAAAGGGAACACCCTCACGCTTTGCCAGGGCACAATAATAGCCGACAACACTGTCAGCCGCACGGTTTTCACAGCAGAAAGCACATATCAAGATTCGGGATGCGGGAGACGGTTTTTGCAAGGTAGCTTTTCAGGTTCTCCAGGTCACCTGCCTCGGCCAGCGCAGAAATTTGATTTAATTGGTGGCGCATATCGTGCCGTGCCTGCCGCGCTTCCTCGATGGCGGTCCTGAGGTTTTCATAGCGCTGCTGCTGCATCGAAAGAAACTGGTTTTCCTGCTGCAGCTTCGCATTGCGGTTGAGACTGGTTGCCATCAGCAGGAAAACCGCATTGAAGCAGAACATAAAGACCAGAAGCGCACTGCTCAGCACAATATAGCCCTGCAGCACGCGGCCGGTCTGGAGCGTTGACTGATAGCGCGGGATCATGAAAAGGTTCAAAAGAATGAACGCCAGCGGCAGGACCCAGAACACATACCAGGTCTGCGCAAAATTGTCGTCCTCGACCATCGCACGCACCGTATGTGTCGCAGGATAATACGCGGCCAGCACGATGATCCAGCAAACGGCGTTATAGAACACGCAGGCGCCCAGGCAGAGCCACGGTCCGTCCGGCGGCAGCTGCAGATTCCGGATGATCGCGGCGCTGACGGCACGGGACAGGCTGTTCACGCACGCGAACACCGCGCAGACGGACAGCGCAATCGTGCCGGATTTCCAGAGGGAGATGGTAAGCGTTCTGGTATACAGGCAGATCACAGCCAGCGCGACCCCCGCAAGGGCAAGGAACGTAGAAGCCCCAAGCCGATAGCAGGCAAGCCCGCTGCCGATGCACAGGCACGCCATCAAGGGAAAAAGCCAGGCGGCCAGCCTTCCGGGGGACTGCTTCAGATAGGATTTTACAGGGAAATATGCAAGTAAAAGACCGGGGAGTACGACGGGAAACTCCAAGATCGGACGCAGAATATCTTTCATCTCATACGCCCCCTTGCAACAGAAATTCCATAAACGCCTGCCGGGCAGGCTTTAAAAGCTCCTGACTGACATAGACGCTGCTGCCGTCTGTCATGCAGAAGGCACCGTCCCGAAAATCCGCGGCGTGCTCTAAATTGACGATCATGCCTCTGCCGCAGACGAAAAAGCGGGGATCTTTTTTCAGAGGCTCGGTGAACACCTTAAAGCTCTGGCGAGTGACCAGCGTTTTCAGGGCAGTCGTGCGGATGTTGATCAGATGTGCAAAATGCTCTGCCGAGATAATGTCCCGGTAGCAAAGCCGGACATCGCTGCCGCTGACCTTCACCGTCAGGACCGGCTCGGGGCGGGGGAGTCTTGCAAGCATCTCGGCAAGCAGGGCGGAAAGCTCCTCCTCGGAAAAGGGCTTCACGAGATAGTGGAATGCCCGCACCTGAAAGCCCTCCAGCGCGTGGTCGGTTGAGGTCGTGGTAAAAACCAGAAGGCAGTCTGCGTCCGTTTTGCGCAGCTCCTTTGCAGCGTCCATGCCGCTCATCCCGTGCATGTAAATATCCAGAAACGCGGCGGTAAAGCGCTGCTCTTTTTCTGCGGCGAGAAAGCTCTCGCCGCTTTCAAATTCCAATAGCTCCGCCTCGGCGCCGCGCAGGCGCAGCTGCCGTGCAAGGCGCGTTTTCAGCTGCGCGCGCTCGGTCTCAAGATCATCCACAATTGCTATTCTCATGCCGGACTGGCTCCTTCCGGAAAGTTTCTATTTAGATTATAGCACAATTGTTCGGCAGCGGCACGGCGGAAAACCCGATTTCGTGCCGGAATTGGGGCTTTCGTGCCAAAAGGCTTGAAAAGCCAGCACCGTTCCGTATACTGAAAGCAGAAACAGTCGACGACGGCAGAAAGGGGGCGGAGCGCTATGTACCACATTGCCGTGCTGACAAAGAGCGAAACGCAGGAGACCTTTTACAGAGAACAGCTTTCACGGTTCTGCGCAGAGCGCGGTCTGTTTCCCAGGGTGGACTGCTACCGCGGGCAGGAGGTATTCTTTGAGGTCGCGCGCAAAAATGCGCCGACCAACGCTGTAATTTCCCTTCCGGGCGTGGATGGGCTGAATGCGGTGGAGCACCTGCGGGCGCTTTTCCCGGAAACGCGCATCATCTGGTGCAGCGAGCTGGATTTTTCCCTGCATGCGTTCCGGCTGCGCGTAGACTACTTTCTGCTGGAGCCGATAACGGAAGAAGCATTCCGGCATGGGCTTTATGCATGGGTAGAAGAAAAACAACCGTCTGCTTCGCCCCGAGCGGATCACAACCAACACAGCAAGGAGGATCACCGATGAAAAAGAGAAACCCGATTTATACTGCAGGCAGCTTCCTGCTGGCAGGAGCATTGACCCTGTCGATGGCAGCCTGCAGCGGAGCACAGGCACCGGCGGAGGCCACGCAGACGCCTTCCGCCACTGCAACACCGGCTGCCACAGCCGCACCTGCCGAGGAAACGACCCCTTCCGCGCCGGTATCCGGCACACTCCCCGTGAAGGCCTTGCAGCCCAAGCAGGTCGAGGAAAACCCCTACATGGCAAAGAGTGATGCGAACATCCATCACGACGGATATAACACCGATTCAACCGACGAGATCCTGCCGCTCGGCATCTATCCGGAGATCCATGTCTCCTATGAGACGACAAACGCGAATGCGTCTCCCGCCATTTACTTTGACAGCTACGGCCATGCAGTCGTTCCGCTGCTCGGCGGCATCGCCATCCGCGATCTGAATGCAGGAGACAAAGACGCTCGGTTATTTTTCCCCGAAGCAGCATGATGGCGGCAGCTACCTGATCCAAAGCTCCTACACCTTCCTGGACGCTGAAAACCGCATCGTCTGCCCGACCAGCAACAACCATGTACTGATGCTCCGCGCAACGGACGAGGAGGGCAATGTCCTTCCCGAGTTTGAAAAGGTGCTTGACATCGACATCAAGGCGGCGGCAGAGGCCGCGCTCGGCAAGGAGCTGACGCAGAATCTTCTTTCCGTGGTATTTGACTACGACGGGAACCTCTGGTTCGCCACCGGCGGCTTCCGCATCTATCCCGAGCGCCAGCAGCAGGGCGTTCTCGGCTATATCGCCCACTCGGCAATCGAAGCGATCCTCAACGGTGAGCAGACCGACCTGTCGAAGGCGGTTTTCGTCTACGAGCTGACGCCCGGCGAGGGCGCGGAGAACGGCATTGCCGCCTCCAAGGACGGCGCGGTCATTCTGACCAATAAGAATTGCTATCTGCTGCGCGCCAACAACGGTGTCGAGGCTGTCTGGTGTACGCCGTATGAGAGCGTCGGCGCGAAGGTCAGCGGTGAAGGCGACAAGACCACCGGCGGCGGTCTTGCGTGGGGCGGCGGCTGCTCGCCGACGCTGACGCCGAACCTTGTGATGTTCACCGACAATGCAGACCCCGTGAATCTTCTTGCGCTCGACATGAAAACCGGTGAGGTCGTGGCAAAAACGCCGGTGCTCGATGATCTGCCCGATGGCTATCAAGTGGCAATCGAGAACTCTGCAATCGTCTACGATGACGGCGCTGGCACGGTCAGCACGATTGTCTG